>Ga0308410_1000160_pt1 | contig 31593 bp, 26 predicted proteins | sample HotsprOSTMatCore_FD_203467 | JGI IMG/M metagenome (GOLD analysis project Ga0308410, IMG submission 203467) | Hot spring phototrophic mat microbial communities from Octopus Spring, Yellowstone National Park, Wyoming, United States -... | ecosystem: Environmental > Aquatic > Thermal springs > Hot...
GCCGCTTCCCGCCTCCAAAGAAAGCCGTTATTCACCTCGAACTTTTTTTGTTGATCACCGTGGCCATCGATGCTACTGTATAATTGAAGGGGAGGTTGCTATGAAGACGATCCGACTGGTTCTGGCAGGGCTGACGGTGGTGGGGCTTTCCCTTCATGGGGAGGAAATACCATCCGAGACGATTGTTGTGACGGATGCGGCCACTCCCTACTATTCCAACGGCTTTCCTGAAAACACGCTCAAAGGGCTGGAGTAAAGGCACAGGGGCCACAAACAACCCCTTTTCCTCGATCCCGCTACAGCATCTTGCCACGCATCTCCGGATTCGAGCGTTGACGACGCACTCAACAGCGAACTACAGCGGGCTCAGTACCGTGCGGTTTTACGGCGTCAAACCCAACGCCATTGCACGGGTCACAAACATCACTGTCTCGGCGTACAGCAGCTTTACCTCCGGCCGCCCACCTAGCAACACGGTGGATGGGACCCCGTACATCGGTGATTACAATTATGCCTGGTTGTCCATGTCGGGCGATACCAACGCATGGATTGTGTTCAATCTTGGGGGAGCAAAAACGCTCAGCCATCTTGTCATATGGAATTATGCTCAATCGACAACGCTTAATAACCGCGGCATGAAAGATATTCAGATTTCTGGTTCATCGAACGGCGTTGCCTTTGCTCCCCTTACAATTCCCACACATGGCGAGACGACGATCAAGATTGCTCCCGGTTATGCCGCTGGAAATCCCGGTGAAGTCGTACGGTTGGAAGGTCAGGCGGCCTATCTAAAAATCTACTGTGTTTCGAACTACGGAGGGACTCACTCCGGCCTCAGTGAGGTCTATGTTTTTGCTCATGCGCCTTCTTCCGCGCAAGCGCGGGGCACGTTGATCCTGGTGCGATAATGAGGCCTTTTGTGACTCGATGGGCAGTGATTGGGGGGGTGCTCTTGTTGACCGGCCTGGCCGATGCCCTCTTCTGGATCCAGGCCGAGCGAGAATACCAGGCCCTTCCGAAACCGCTTCCATCCACGTGGGGATCGGCGGAGTTGGCGCAGCGTTTCCCCCGTCTGGCCTTTTCCTGCCGTCTTTTCCGCCATACCCTTTTCCCCCCGCCTGACGCTCCTCCCCCCCCCCTATTCGCCCATCCCTCTTCTCGGTCACAAAATCACCGGCCAGGCGCTTCTGGCCCTGACTCTCGTCTTTGGGGGTGGGGGACTTACGCTCGTGGGACTCAGGGGATGGTTCTGGACGGCGGGCCGCTTTCTTCTCTTTGCGCTGGCCGCTTTTGTCGCTTTCGCCTATCTTTTTATTCATCCCCTTCTGCTGGTGGCGACTTACAGAGGATGAACGGAAAGGCAGGTCCAGGGTGAGTGTCGCGGCGTGGTTGATCCCGGAGGCGGCCCGCGTGTCTCCTCCACTCTATCTCCTGACCGTTTCAGCGGCGGTTCTTCTGACCGGATTCAGCAAAGGGGGCTTTGGGGGCGGATTGGGAATCCTGGCGACGCCGCTTTTCATGCAGGTACTGCCCGCCCGCCTGGCTCTCGCCATGATGCTTCCCGTTCTGATCGTTTGCGATCTCTTCACCCTCCGCCATTTTCCCAGGGAATGGGATCCGACCAGCTTCCGGCGCATCGCCGGAGGAATGATCGTCGGCCTCATCGTTGGGACACTCCTGCTGATCCTTCTGGGATCCATCGGCGCGACCGGCGACCGGATCCTCAAGCTCGCCGTCGGGGGTCTCTCCCTGGCCTTTTGCCTGTTGAAATTCAGCGAACCGCTCTGGAAGAAACGATCTTTACCGACCGAACAGAAGGCCGACGACGCCCCGCCTTCACGACCCGGCTGGGCCATTGGCACCTTCCTGGGCATTCTCGGCGGGATGGCGACGATGCTGGCCCACGCCGCCGGGCAGATCGTGGGGGTCCATTTTCTTTCCCATCGCCTTCCTCCCGGGCGTTTTGTGGGAACCACCGCGCGCTTTTATCTGATCTTCAACACGCTCAAAATTCCCCTTTTCCTTTTAGCCGGCGCCCTGAGCCGCGAACCCTATCTTACGCTTGACACCCTCCGCTGGAACCTATGGATGTTCCCGATCGGCGGAGCCGGCGTCGCCGCCGGGGCTTGGCTCAACCGGCGGATGAACGCCACCCTCTTTACCTGGGTGGTGTATGCTCTCCTTTTCGTGACAGGGCTCCGTATGGTATTCTCAACATGGTAACGGCTTCCCCCTCTTCGATGAGAATCGACGGATGAATACGGCGAATCGGACGACGATTTCCGACCCCGCCTGGTATGCCCTCCGCCGTACCCTTCCGCCCTGGCGCTTCCGGGACAATTTGCGGGAACTGGTCCGCCAACTTCCCCGGTACCGCGTCAACGAAGTGATCGTCAAGGTGGACACCGAGGAGTTTTCGCATGGACAGCCGCCGCTTGAATGGATCCGCGCCTACCAGCCCCGTCTCCTCGAGATCCGTGACACCCTGAAAACCATCGGCGTCCGCTACTCCTTGAACCCCTGGATCACCGTTGGACACAACGACCGCGGACGGGATGCAACGGCGGCCCTTCCGGGGCTTGGGACCGTGGTCGGCCATGACGGGACGGTCTGCCGCGTGTGTGCCTGCCCCCTTTCCGAGGTCTGGCGTGATCACATTCGAAAGGTCTGGACGATCTACGCGGAAACCCGTCCCTTTGTGATCTGGATCGAGGACGACATTCGCACCTTCAACCATCGGCCGGTTCGGTACGGATGCTTTTGTCGGTCCCATCTGCGTGCCTTTTCGGAACGGGTGGGGCGCGACGTCAGCCGGGAGGAATTGGTGGCCGCTCTCCTCCAACCCGGGCCTCCCCATCCCTGGCGGGGCCTCTTCCTGGAGATGCAGGCGGCGATCATGGAGGATACCGTCCGCTTCCTCGAACAGGTGGTTCATGCGATCTCTCCCGAGACTTCGCTTGGCCTTATGTCGAGCGGACCCCGAATTCACTGCCTCGAGGGGCGCCGCTGGACACGTATGGCGGAGGCGATGGCCGGTGGGAGACCCTTCTTCAGCCGCCCGCCGCTGGGCAACTACAATGAGGATTCCTTGCGGGGCCTCTACTATTCCCACGATTCGATCAAGCTCACACGCCATGTTCTGCCGGCGGGCACCATCGAGCAGACCGAGGTGGAGAATTGGCCCTTTACGGGGTACTCCAAAAGCGTCGCCTTCACCCGGCTGCAAATGGCCCTTTCGTTCGCCTATGGGGCGCACGGTGTGACCCTCAACCTCTACGATCATGCCGGAACGCCCATGGAAGCCGAGCCGGCCATTGGCCGAATGCTGGGCGAGTCCAAAGCCTGGTTCAAGGCCCTGGCCTCCCGCGCTCAGGCGTCCGGCCGTTACCGCGGCGTTCGCCTGCTCCACCATGAACGGGCCTCCGCCGTCAAACAGCTCCCCGAGGGAGCCGAGTGGTGGGCTCTGCGCGAGGATGGCGAAGAAGCCATGCGCGGGCTCGAAGGGCACGGCATCCCGACGACCTATGAGAGCGAGGAACCGGCGGCGATGGCCACGGGGCAAACCCTTCGGGCCTTCTCTGAGGCCGAGGTGGAGAGCCTGCTGAAGCGGGGACTCTTTCTCGATGCCGTTGCCGCGCGCGTGTTGATCGAACGCGGAATGGGCGACGCCATCGGCTTGGCCGGCGCCGAGCCTCCCGTCTGGCTCGATGAGTTGGGCGCCTTTTCGGCCGAGGAGTTTGTACACCGCCCTTGGGGCGGAAGGGATCGCACCTATCTGACCCTGACGCTTCCCGATCTCAGCGGCCGGCCTCACGTATCCGTGCTGACGCCAATGGAGTCAGCGGCCGTGACGAGCTGGCTGGTGGACCCGGATACGCGCCGGCTTCTGCCCGGGATGATCGCATTCGAGAACCGATGGGGAGGGAGGGTGGTCGTTCATGCCCTGGACTGGGCCAGCGCCTGCGGCCCTTCCTTCTTCCATCCCTTCCGCCGCCAGCAGCTTCAGGGCGCCTTCCGCTGGCTGGCCCGCGGACGGCTTCCCGTCTTGGTCAATGGAGGCGTCTTCCCTCTCGGCGTTCGGAAGGATACCGAAGAAGGAACGCTTCTCGGACTGTTCAACCTTTCGCTCGACCCGTGGCCGGAGGTCGTCTGGACCCTCGGCGATATCGCCCGCAGGCCGGCCGGTGTCGAGCGTCTGGAGAGAAATGGCCGCTGGCGGAAAACGACCTCGGTCCTGGTGACCCGGAAAGGCCCATTCCTGACGATCTGCCTGCCCGGGCCGGTGACCTATGACGAACCGGCGTTTGTGATGTTGCGACCATGACGCGCAACCATGCGAACCACAGGAGCTGCTGATGAAAACGAGCCCTTACCTGAGATTCCAGAAGACACAACTGATTTTGCGCGACGAGCTGGCCATTGATCGGACACGCCTGGCCAACGAACGAACGCTGCTGGCCTATCTGCGGTCGGGAGTTTCCTTGCTCCTGGCCGGAGTCTCCATCATGCACTTTGCCCATGCACTCTGGTTTCTCGTGTTGGGGGTGGCCTGTCTGCCGCTGGGAGTGTTTTCGATTCTCTTCGGCGTGTGGCGTTATCGCCGCATGGATCGCCATATCCGCCTTCTCCGTAAGGACGTTCCTGCCACGCCGGCCGGTGAGCAAGAGCTGTCCGAGGAGGTCCTTGACGGGGCCGAATAGGGCTGATAGGATGGACCTGTTGTTTGCACCAGTGGTGAAATTGGCAGACACGCAAGGTTCAGGTCCTTGTGGCCGCAAGGCTGTGGGGGTTCGAGTCCCTCCTGGTGCACCACGGTTGTTCCTGACCCGTTGAGCTCTCCTCCGGCTCAGCGGGTCTTTTTTTCTCCCGGGATGTGGACCGGCCGCCCCTCCAGGACGTGCGCCGCTTCCATCCAGGCTTCCGCCAGTGTCGGGTGCGCATGAACGACCCGGCCGAACTCGGCCGCCGTCCATTCGCCCTGAATGGCCACCGCGGCCTCGGCAATCAGGTCGGAGGCGGCGGGCCCGACCGCCTGGGCACCGAGCAACTGGCCCGTCCCGGCGTCGGCGATCCATTTGACAAAGCCGTCGGCGCGTCCAATCGCCAGCGCCTTGCCCAGAGCGGCGAAGGGGAATTTCCCAACCCGGATGGCCTGCCCCCGTTGTTTGGCTTCCTCCTCGGTGAGACCGACCGTTCCGACCTCCGGGGCGGTGAAGATGGCCGAGGGGATCAAGGTTGGGCGGCTTTCGGGATGACGCTGCGTGGCGTTCCAAGCGGCCGTGAGCCCTTCGGCCGTCGCCCGGTGGGCGAGCTGAGGCCCGGGAATCAGGTCGCCGATCGCGAAAATCGAAGCGTGGCGGGTCCGGAGATAGCAATCGGTCTCGATATGCCCCGAGGGAAGAAGCGATAACCCGATCCGGTCCAGACCGAGCCCTTCCGTGACCGGCGTTCGGCCGACAGCCACCAGCACTTGTTCGGCATCGAGCCACTCGTCGCCGATCCGACAGCGGACCCGATCGCGTTCCTCACGCACCTCCTCGATGGGAGCCCCGCAGCGAAGGCGGATACCCAGCTGCCGTTCCATGGTCCGGCGAACCTCCCGACGGACGTCGGCATCAAGAATGGCCAGAATATCCGGGAGCATTTCGACGAGCGTCACGGTGACCCCCAGGCGGGCCGCCAGGCAGGCGAATTCGCATCCGATGATGCCTCCGCCAACAATGAGGAGAGCGGCAGGCATTCTGTCCTGATCCAGGAAGGCGCGGCTGTCCAAGATGCGGGAAGAGGCAGGGAAAAGACGCGGTCGGATAGAGCGGGAACCGGTGGCCAGGATGATCCGCTCCGCTTCGAGCACAAGCGGCTCGCGCTCACGCTGGACCGCGAGTCGCCTCGGCGTCAGAAACGAAGCGGTCCCTTTGATCGCCGTCACGCCGTTGCTTTTCAGGAGGGTCCGGATACCGTTTCGCAACTGCTCGACCACCTCGTTCTTCCGCTGCCAGAGCTTGGCGTAATCGGGCCGGGCGCCTTCGGTCTGAAGGCCGAGCCGGTCAGCATGGCGGACCTCGTGATAAAACTCCGCACCGGCGAGAAGCAGCTTCGTCGGAATGCATCCCCAGTTTAGGCAAGTCCCACCCAGGACCTCCCGCTCGATCAGCGCCGTTTTGGCGCCCAGTTGAGCGGCACGGATGGCCGCCGGGTAGCCGCCGGGGCCTGCACCCACCACGATTACGTCAAACTTTTCCATAGTGTCACATCCTCGAGTTTCGCCTTCACGGCATTGACGAACGCGGCCGCCTGCGCGCCGTCCACCATCCGGTGATCGCTCGACAAGGTCAGATTCATCATCTCCCGAACCACCACGCGGCCGTCCCGCACAACCGGCGCCGGCCGCGTACTGGCCACCGCCAGGATCGCCGTCTCGCCAGGGTTGATGATGGCCGTGAAGTGGTCCACGTTCAGCATCCCCATGTTGGAAACCGTGAACGTGCTGCCCGTCATCTCATCAGGGGTCAGACGTCCCTGCCTGGCCTTGGTGACCAGAGCTTGGATCGCGTCGGAGAGTTCCGCCAGGGTCAGGCGATCGGCGTCCCGGATCACCGGAACGACAAGTCCCTGCTCGAGACTGACGGCCATTCCAAGGTGGATGGCGCCCCGCCACTGGGCTGTCCGACCGTCCGTCACCGAATTGAAGGCTGGCATCTCCCGGAGCGTCAGCGCGACCGCTTCCAGGATGAAGGCGGTGACCGTATAGGAATGCCCGGCGGCTTTGAGGGCGTTCCGGAAGGCGAGCAGATCCGTCATATCCACGGCCACCGTCACGTAGAAGTGAGGAATGGTGGTCGCGCTGCGGGTCAGCCGTTCCGCGATGACCTGGCGCATGCGGGAGAGGGGTTTCGGCCGTTCGGCGAGCGCCCGGTCTACATCGGCGACCACGATCCGGCCGTCGGCGCCGCTCGGCCGAAGATCGAGCAGATGGATCCCTTCCCGGATGGCCTTTTGTTTGGCGGCGGGGGTAATCCGGATTCGGTCCACCCCGTGCTGTTCCATGTAGGCGCGAACGTCCTTTTCGACAATGCGGCCGCCCGGCCCGCTGCCGGGAATGCGCCGGATATCCAAGGCCGCGCTCCGGGCTACCGCCCGGGCGCGGGGCGAGGCCGCGAGACGAGTCGGCGCGGAGGGCGAGGGTGGGGGAGGGGACGTGGCGGGCGCCGTGGCTGGAGTGGGGCGGCGTTCGGGCGTTGGCGGCGGGGAGGTCTGAGGGGGCGCCGGAGCCGCCGCGGAAGCCAATGGCGGAGGTGTCGAGGCGGGCGCGGAGGAGGCCTCGGGTTTGGGCCAGGTGGCCGGATCGGGGATCGCCTCTCCGGGCTGACCCAGAATCGCCACGGGAGATTGGACGGGGACCGTCTCTCCTTCGGGGACGATGATCTTCAACAGCATCCCTTCGAAAAAGCTTTCGACCTCCATCGTGGCCTTGTCGGTCTCGATTTCGAAGACGACATCGCCCTTCCGGACGGTGTCGCCCTCCTTCACGCGCCATTTGACCAGGGTGGCCTCTTCGGAGGTCTGTCCGAATTTCGGCATCACGAGGAATTGCGCCATGGGGATCTCCCGGTTCGAATTAGAGCAGCCGGCGGACCGCCGCCTGAATGTCCCGCTCGTTCGGAAGGAAGGCCGCCTCCAGCACATGGGATTGCGGGGCGATGCCGTTCTTGGCTCCGACGCGCAAAACGGGCGCATCGAGATAGTCGAAGGCCTCCGCCACGATGCGGCTGGCCACCTCGGCCGTAAAACTGCCGATATCCACCGCCTGCGAGACTACGACGCAACGGCCGGTCTTGCGCACCGAGGCCAGCACCGTCTCCATGTCGAGAGGGACGAGTGAACGAAGGTCCACGACCTCGACGCTGATCTTCTCCTGCTCGAAGGCCGCGGCGGCTTTCAGGGCATCGTGCAGCGCCGGCCCCCACGTGACGATGGTGACGTCCCGTCCCGGCCGCTTCACCTCCGCCTGGCCGATCGGGATCAGGAATTCGGGATCGTCGGGAACGACGTCCTTGATGCCGTAGAGCAGTTGCGATTCGACATACAGGACGGGGTTGTTGTCCCGGATCGCTGACTTCAGCAATCCCTTGGCGTCCCGGGCGGTGGCTGGATAGACGACGTAGAGGCCGGGAATGTGGGCAAAGACGCTTTCAAGCGTCTGGGAGTGCTGGCCCCCGTAGCCCTTGCCGCCGCCCACGGAGGCGCGGATCACGAGCGGGACTTCCACATGGGCGCCAGACATATAGTGCCATTTGGCTGCCTGGTTGGCGATCTGGTCCGACGCCTGGAGGGCGAAATCCATGTACATGAGCTCCACCACCGGGCGGAGCCCCACCATGGCGGCGCCGACGGCCGTTCCGCAGATGGCCGCCTCGGAGATCGGGGTGTTGAAGACACGATCCCGTCCGAAGGCCTCCAGGAGGTCCTTGGTCACCTTGAAGGCGCCGCCGTAGTCGGCGACGTCTTCCCCGTACAGGAGCACCCGACTGTCCCGTTTCATCTCCTCGAACAGCGCCTCCTTGATGGCGTCCTTATAGGTCAGGGTGCCATTTTGCCGCTTAAATTCCGGCGCCTTCTTCACGATCGTTGTCTGGTTGAACGGGGGAGGAACCTTGGCTGCGGTTGTGTCGGTATAGAGGTACTTGATGACGTCGGACGGATCGGGATCGGCGGCTTCGGCGGCCCGGGCGGCGGCGCGGGCGTTACGCTCGCGGACCCGAGTTTCGAGCGCGTCGAGTTGTTCCTGGGTGGCCACGCCGGCCTCCAGAAGGGCCTTTTTGAAGGTGGCGATCGGGTCCACGGCCTTCCAGGCCTCCTCCTCCTCCCGGGTGCGGTATTCGATCCGGGGATCGCTGAGCGAGTGGCCGTAGTAGCGGTAGCAGGAGAGTTCAACGAGGAAGGGACCTTTCCCCGAACGGCATCCTGCGGCGGCGCGCCGGATAGCGTCGCGGACCGCCAGAACATCCATGCCGTTGACCGTTTCCGCGTGCATGGCGTTGTCCGCGAATCCGGCGCCGCGGCGGGCGAGGTCGGAGACCCCCATGACCTCGTCGCGGGTCCGGTGGGTCATGCCGTACTGGTTGTTCAGGATGGCAAAGATGATCGGGAGGCCGAAGGGGCGATCCTTGGCCAGGTGATTGGTGAACTGGGCCATGCAGGCCCAGTTGAGGGATTCGAGCACGACGCCGTTGCCGTAGGCGCCATCTCCCGCGAAGCAGAGCACCGTCTTTCCGTTGCGGAGGTATCGGCAGGCCATGGCCGCGCCGGTGGCGATGGGGACCCCGCCACCGACGATCGCGTTGGCGCCGAGGTGGCCGGCGGTGAAGTCGGCGATATGCATGCCGCCGCCCCGGCCGCGGCAATACCCTTCCTCCTTGCCGAAGAGTTCGGCCGCCGTTCGGAAGAGATGATCTTCGAGGGCGGCCTCGAGCAGGCTCGTCCGATCGGTTGCGGAACAGGAGGGCACACGCGCCCGGAGCTGCTCGTCGGAGCTGTGGCGGAGGGCCACGCATCCTTTGGCGATGGAGTCGCCGTGGCCCCGATGGGTCGAGGTGATGTAGTCGTCGCCGGCGATACCCCAGCAGGCGCCGACGGAGGCCGCCTCTTGTCCGATCGAGACATGGGTCGGTCCCCGGTAATTGAAGCCGGTGCAGGGTTCATAGGCACCGGAGCGGAGTTTGACGATCATCTCTTCGAACTCGCGGATCGTCAGCATGTCCTCCAGCATGGCGAGCGCATCGGCCGCGGTCAACCCGCCCGACGCCAGCTCGGTGGCCAACGAGCCCTGCCAGGCGAACTTGGGGATCGGGGGCGTATGAAGGAGAGAGGGGGTGAAGTCGGGTTTGAGGTTGCTGAGGTAGTTGGGCATAGGGGTTTCCTTGCGTTGAAAAGGGTTCAGACGAGCCTCACTTCCAGCCCCTTGCGGCGAAGGGCGCGGGCCATCGGTTCCGGAAGGCCGGCATCCGTGATGAGCACGTGGATCTCCTCCAGGCGACCGAAGCGGACAAACGAGGCGGTGCCGGCCTTTCCGGAATCGGCGAGGAGAACCGCCCGACGGGTCCGGCGGAGGACTTGCGCCTTGGTGTAGGCTTCCCGCGGGTCGGTGGTGGTCAGGCCGGCCTCGAGGGAAAAGCCGATGGTGCCGAGGAAGGCGATATCGAAGAAGAGGGTGGAGAGAATCGAATCGGTGAGCGGTCCGACCATCGTCTGCGAACGCCGGCGGAGTTCGCCTCCCACGAGGATGAGCGGCGGGCCACCCGCAGCCAGTTCCGTCGCCGCTCGGAGGGAGTTGGTGACCACGGTCAGATCGGTGCGATCGCGCAGATAGGGGATCAGGGTGAGGACGGTACTGCCGCCATCGAGGAAGAGGGAGGCGTGCGGGGTGATCAAATCGGCCGCGGCGCGGGCAATCCGGTGTTTTTCCTCGGCGGCGATTCGGGTCTTGTCGTCGAAAGCCGGCTCTTCGAGGACGTTATCCAGCACGATGGCGCCGCCGTGCACCCGGCGGATGGAGCCCCGCTGTTCAAGCCGGGAGAGGTCCCGCCGGACCGTTGCCGGCGAGACAGCCAGTTGGCGGGCCAGGTCGTCTACCCGGGCGATCCGTTCGCTCCGAAGCAGCGTCAGCAGGCGACTCTCCCGCGCCACCGCAAGGGCCCGCTCCCGGGCGGCCCACCCGTTCGAATCTGATTCTTTCTGCTCAAACATGCACACATTCAATCACATCCGAGCAGACCTGGCAAGTTCGAAGAGACCCCGGGCCGGCCGGGTGGACACGATTCTGAGAAAGTGTTTACTGAAAAACAAGAAATAAAAAAAGAAGAACAATTTGACTCTGATAAAAGAAGAGATTATGATGCACATATACAGATTAACTGTTTACTGAATCTACCAACGACCCAAGAGCGAGGACGATGAACGAAACCTGTAACAGGGGGTACACAAGTCGGGGAGGGACCAAAGCGGAACGTATTGCCGAGCGGCTGGCCAACGAAATTGAAGGGAGCTCTTTCAATGTGGGCGATCGGTTGGCCTCGGTTCGTTCGTTGGGTCGGCGGTTCAGGGTGAGTGTGCGTACGGTCCATCTGGCGTTGGATATCCTGGAAAAGCGCGGCTACATCGCGCGGCGGCAAGGGCATGGAACAATGATTCTGGCTAAAGATCGCCCCTTTTCCCTGACCGACAGCGCGGTCCTTTGCATCGAAGCGGAAGGGCATATTTTTGGCGAGGTGGCGGCCGCGTTGGCCCGGGGGCTTCGCCGGCTGCACATGGTGCCGATGATGGCGGATATTGGGGGTCGTGAGGACGAGGAGAAGAGGCGGATCGTTCGCCGGACCGCGGCCAGCGGCGCTCCCTTTTTTCTGGCCCACGTGAATGCGCACTTTCCATCGGAAGAATTTCTGGCTCCGGTTTTTCAAAACCTGACGGTCATCGGGATCATGGACTGGTGTACGGGCCACTTGGCCGACCGGGCGCATCGGGTGGTGGTGGACCATGAAAAAGGGGGCGAGACGGCGGCTCGGTATCTGTGGGAGCTTGGCCATCGTCATGTGGTGGTAGCCGGGACCGAAACCCAGTTGCGGCAGGTCGAGGGAGATCCCCGGGTTCCCTCAGGGGTGGGAGGGGCGTTTGCCCGGTTCTGGCGAACATGCGGCGGACGGATCAGCCTCGTTCGGGTCCACGTGCCGCTGGAAGGGGAACCGGCGGCCGACGGGGACCGCCTGTTGGCCCTCTGGTCGGATCCGACGCCTCCGACGGCGTTGTTCGGTCTGATGGATGCGGCCGCCTGGGGCTGTCAGGCCCTTCTGGGCGCCATGGGGGAACGGCTCCGGGAACACGTCGAGGTGCTGGGATACGGCAACACGCCCTGGAGTCAGAGAGGGCACCCTCCCTTTTCGTCACTGGACTGGCGGATTGAGACGATCGTTCAGGAGACGCTGGCGATCATCGAGCGGGTCCGGCAGGGCCGGGAACAATCGCGCCAGGTGAAGGCGATTGCGCCAAGCCTGGTGCTTCGAACGCGTGAAGGAGAGGCGAAAAGAACGCGTGTTGCGAAACCGTAAGAAACCGCAGGGAGGGAACGATGAAGACGACGTTCACCATCTCAACGACACTGGCCTTCATCCTTCTGGCCGTGTTCCCGGGGATCAGCCGGGGCGCCAACACCTGGGACGGAGAGAGTGACGGCCGGTGGGCCAATCCCACCAACTGGGACGACAACGTCGTTCCGGCTTCGGGCGCGAACGTGACCTTTCCCGACGCCTTGCATCAGGAGGTGGATCTGGGGGTGAACCGGACGGTCGGGAATCTGACCTTCAATGCCACGAACTCGTACCGCCTCGGAACCCAACAGCTCACACTGAACGGTGTGATGGCTCAGTACGGCGGCGGTTCCGTGACCCTGGACAGCGACCTTTTTCTGGGAAATGCCGGCGGATCCCGTTGGATCCGGGGCGACGGAACCGGGACCGTTTTTCTGCGGGGGGTGATTCGGGGTGTTCCAACGGTGTATTTCGATTGCACGAATGCCGTTGTCATTCTGGGCGGAACCAATGCCTTCAGCGGCAATAGCCAGTTTGTATGCGGAACCCTTCACGTAACGGGGGGCGGCAATACCAACGTTAGCGAGTTTCGGATGATGGCGAACGGATTGCCCAAGATACTGATCCACGACACGGACTCCGTGTTTCCCATGGGGACCGGCCAGTGGGTTCCGGCCGATACCAATGCGTTCATCCTGCGGATTCCCGCCGGGCCGACTCGACGGGTGGATAACACCATCAACAACGGAACAGCCAGCAACGTCTCATGGACGATAGAGGGGGAGGCGCCTCTCATTTTCACAGGCAACTTCTTGCTCACGTGGAATGTCAGTTTTCCGCGCTTTCTCACCATCGCCAATCCCAGGACGATCGTGACGGGACCGGTTTATACCCAGGTGCCCGGGCCGGCGGCCACCTTCTACAAAAAAGGGGCAGGTATTCTCGAACTTCAGCACACCAACAACACGGCTGATATTCCGTTCGTCATCATGGAAGGGAGTCTGGTTGTGAACGGGATCTTTTCGAACAGCACGAAGTCCGTGACGGTCCAGTCTGGAGCCGCCCTGGGAGGGACAGGCATCTTGTCCCGGACGGTCACCATCCAGAGCGGCGGACGCCTCGAGCCTGGCGAAGAAGGGACCGGCCGCCTGACCGTCTCCAATCTGACATTCCAGACCGGCGCCTGTTACGAGTGGGATCTGGATGGGGAGAGCGACCAGGTGGAGGTGCTCAAAACGCTGACCCTGGGTACGAGCGCGACGCTTCGCCTGAGGCATGGCCCGAGGGCTCGCTGCAAGCCCTACGATTCCTTTGTTCTCTTCACCTACACCGGCGCTCATCCCTCCAATCCCGCCTGGCAATTCGAATTCGAGGGAGACGGTTGGACGCACACGAACGCTATGGTCGTTGTGGATACCAACCATCAACGCGTGGTTCTTACCGGAATCGGCGTTGCCTCGCGCCTCGGAACGGTCATCGCCATCCAATGAGGTCAGCCCCATTCTTCACCCTCCGCTTACCGGTGTCGCCCCTCGCGATGGGCGCACAAGGAGGGGCCTCTCTTCTGTGGCTCGCCCTCCTGTGGTCGGCCGGCGGAGCCCATGGCGCGCCGGAATCCGAACGCCGGGAGGCACTTCCGGAACCGGCGGTCGTGATCCGCTTCGAATCCGAACGCCCCTGTCTCAAGGTGTGGGTGGACGGGGAGATCTATCTGACCAAGACGCCGACCCGGTTCGCGGTCATTGAATGGCAAAAAGGGGACAGACGCTCCGGACGCGTCACAGCCCAGCTGGTCAGCGACCCCCCGCAGGTGACTGCGCATTCGGCCGATTTTCGTGGGCGCGGAACGGCCCCTGGCACTTCCGATCCACTCTTTGAGTGGCACGAGCGATGGATCCTCACCAACCGGGGGTTTCTGGTGGAAATGACACTTCGGAACGTTTCCCAGGAAGCGGTCCCTGTGCATTTCTATCAAACGGGAAATGTGGTTGTTTCCTGTCCCCATCCTATTCTCGCCCAGGACCGATTTCAGGATATCGCCTTTTTGGACCACGGATCGGTGGCCCTTATCGCGGAGGGACGTTTCGACAACGGCTATCGGGATGACCGGACCGGTGCATGGCTGATTCCCCTCCACGGCAATCTGACCCTGACGCCAGGGGGCGAGGCGTCTCATCAGGTCCACTTTCGCCTCGTGCCGGGAAGCCGGCATGAAACATCCCTCTTTTCCGAAACCATCTTTCGGGCCCGCTATCAGCGGCTGGCCGAGCAGTTCCCACGCCTTGTGCACTGGCCGGACCGCCGTCCCATACTTGCCGTCATGACGGCCGTCAGCAGCCGCGGCTACCGGTTAGGCTATTCCACCAATCCCCGAGGCTATCACGCGGCGGATGACGTGACGACCCCCGAAGGACTCTCGCGCTTCCGGGAGCAGAAACTCCAGGAGGCCCGTTCGCTCGCCGCCACGTGCCGCCGTTTCAATTTTCAGGGGGTCATCCTGTGGGACCTAGAGGGGCAGGAATTTCGACATCCGGTGACGTATATCGGATCCCCGGACCGTCTTCTGCTTCAAGCGCCGGAGATGGATGAGGTGGCCGATGACTACTTTGCCATCTTTGAGGAGGCAGGCGTCCGGGCCGGCGTTTGCGTCCGGCCTCAGCAGCTCCGACTGCGTCCGGGGCGCCCCCCTCATCTGGATCCTTCCAACCAGTTTGACTGGCGGAGAGGAGGGGCGCCCAAGTACGAACAGGACGGCACCTATGCCTCGCCGGGAGGTGCCTTCGACGAGCAGCGGGTGTTAGAACTCCTCGCGGACAAGATTGGTTATGCCTATCATCGCTGGAAAGCCACTCTGTTTTATATTGACAGCCCCGTGAACCTCTCTCCATCCCTCCTGACCGAACTGGCCCGCCGCTTTCCCGACTGTCTGCTCATCCCGGAGTTTTCCGATCCGACCTGGTACGGTTCGGCCGCGCCGCTTCACGCTGTCCCCCTTCATGCCCGGCGAATCTGGCCGGACGCCTTTGGATGCTTGGGGCTGGATTTTGCCGGCGACCGTCCAGACCCCGCAGAGGTTCGCACCGCGGTCGAACAGGGCACCATTCTCATCGGTCCAACCGCGGCCTCTCTAGCCTCCGCGATGGCCCCCCATACCATTTCCCAGTGGCACGATCCGGCCGGCTTCCGGTGGCAGGACAATCAACCGGTCGGCCGGCGACTGACCGAACGGTGGCTTTCCGGGCCGCCGATGGAGACGTCGCCGTGAACGGGATCCGACAACTTCTGGGTGGAGGGTTGAGTATTGGGCTTCTTCTCGGCGCCAGGGGCGGGGTCGATGCTTTGGATCGGCTTCTCCTGGACGAGCCTGCAGACCACGAACGCCCGGATCTGCCTCTTCAGGAGGTGGAATCGGCTCGGCGCGCGTTGGAACAGGAGGCGGAGCATAAAACCGTGACGCCGGAGACCGCCCGGCGGCTGGCGCGAAACGGCCAGATCGCTGAGGCGTTGGAGATCATGAACCAAGCGCTCGCTCGAGACTCCCTGAGCCCGACGGAACGAGCGTCGCTCCTCCTGCAAACCGCCCAACTCTACGACCCTCGTCTCGGTCTGCCCCGTGCACCTGATCCCCGCCAGCAACTGACCCGGATGCGGGAGATGGTGGAGTGGCTGAAGCAGGCCGCGGAGGTGCGTGACACCGATCCCCGTCTCCGGTGGGAGGTGTTGACGACGCTCGCGCAGACAGGTCTCGAAATAGGCGAAGGCGAACCTCTGGTCGCCGCTGCCGGTGCGGCGGAACAGATGCTCGAACTTCCCGGGCGGACCCGGGAGCAGCGTTGGTTTGCCCACGATCTTCGCCTTCGAATAGCGCAGACCCGCGGCGACTATCCAGCCCTGGGACGTTTCCTTCCGGACGCCATCGCAGAGGCCCCGGGGGAAGACGATCGTGTGCGCCTTCAGCTGCGTCTGGGTGATGTGGCCTTTACCTTTCTGGATCAGGACACGACAGCCATGGCCCAATGGCAGACCGTGGCGGAGAATACCGCTGCGCATCCCTATTACCGCGCGATTGCGCTTGAGAAACTAGCCCTGGCGACGCTCTATCGAAAACCGCACCCCAACCATGTCCTGGCCCCCTTTCCCGAACGGGCCGCGGTGGCAGAGGCGTTGGTGAACTCCGAACGCCTTCCCGACGCCTTGGCCTTGTGGCGACGCCTTCTGGCCTTGCCTCTCGCGAATTGGGTCAAACGGGACGCCCTCGCTGGAATGGCCAGGGCCTGCCAGTCCTGCGGACGTGCCGCCGAAGGATATGCCATTCTGGTCAATGAGGCCATGACCCTTTCCGGTCTTCATCGCCGGCAGGCGGCCGAACTCCATGGCCTTCTGGCGGAACTGGCCCTCGCGGCGGGCGATCCCGCCCGGGCCGCCGCACACCTTTCGCAGGCGGAATCCGTCCCCGACGCTCGCCCCGCTCTGCGTCGTGGGCTGGAACGGCTCCGTCAACGTCTGGAACTTTCCCATGAAAACGAATGATGCCCCAATCGCTTCTCCCTCTCCCTTTCCCCTGGGTTTTTGGAACTACTGCACCCTCGACCTGAACGGCCCGGAAGCGGCTCAGGAATGGGTGGACTGCGGTATGACGCGGCCCATGACCCAGACGTTCCGGGCGGGTCGGGACGATCCCCAGCGTCTGCGGGCCGTACTCGATGCGCTGGCGGAACGGGGCCTTCAGGCCATTGTATGCGATGACCGGGCCACGGCCTGGAGAGTTCCCGGCCGTGCCGCCCTGGATGCCTATAAACGAAACTTCGAAGCGGCGGTACGGGATTTCGGTGGACATCCGGCCACCTTTGGCTTCTACCATGGCGATGAGCCGGAGGCCCCCCACTTCGAGGCGCTCTGTGAGGCGATTCGCTTCGCCCGGGAAGCTGCTCCCCACGTGACCCCTTTTTTGAATCTGTTGCCGAAACTCCCCGAAACGCTCCCCCGTGTCGGCTTTTCCCGCTGGCCGGAGTATCTGGATACCCTCTGCACCCAGGCCCGCCTTCCGTTGCTCAGTTTCGCCCATTACGCCCAACTGGATCACTACCGCTCGGAAGAAGGTATCGAATCTTGGTTCGATAACCTTCGCGAGTATCGCGAAGCGGCCAGCCGGCATGGGATCCCCTTCTGGACCACGGTGCTGTCGGCCGGCCATTACGATTTCCGATGCCCGACCGAAGATGATTTCCGATGGCAGCTGCACGCCGCCGTCGCCCACGGCGCGCGCGGTATCCTCTGGTTCTTCCTCTATATGCGGGAGCCGCACGGCAACTACCGCACCCCCCCTATTGATGAACACGGCGAGCGGACGGAAACGTTCCACTGGCTCTCCCGCGTCCAACGAACGTTCCTCAAGGGGCAAGCGCCGTTTCTCCAGCGGCTTCGGTTGCGGCGGGTGGTGCACGTCGGTCGCGCCTGGGGAGGGCATGAGCGCTTTGCCGGCACCGACCAGGTGGCCGCCGTTGAAACTCCGATTCCTCACATCCTCACCGAATGGACAGACCATGCCGGCCGTCCCTGGGTGAGCCTTGTCAACAACACTCCGCGAGACACCGGCCGCGTCGTCCTTGTCCTTCGCGACCGCGGGACGCGAATCATTCGGGCCGGATGGATGGGACGGGAGATCCCCATCCCCGCCCGACCGGTCGAGGGGGGCGTACGGTTCTGGCTTCATACGGCGCCGGGACAGATGGAACTTTACCGGCTCGACCGCGACTTCGGCCAACCGCCGGATGAAAAAAGGTGACCACTACATTTCGGAAGGAAACAGAAAGGAAACAGTCCCCATGCGCATGAACCCAACCTCGGCCTCGTCTCTTCTTTTCCTTGTCCTGGCGTGGTCGCTATCCGAAACGCCCGGCCGGACCCAATCCCCGTCCTCCTCCTACGGGGGAACCGCCTCTCCCTTTCGAACACCGCCGACCGTGGACGGGCGGATCGAGCCCGAGGAGTGGAAGGGCGCGCTTCAAACGGTCGGCTTTTCCTATGCGCCGACTCGTCCGATGCTCCTGGCCCGGACGGGGCGGTCCCTCTTCGGGTTTACAAAGGACCGTCTCTACATTGCCATCGAAAGCGAGTATCCCCCCACCGGGCGCGATCACAGCTCGGATACCGTCCGGGACAAGGATTACGTATTCGATGAAAGCATTGAAATCTGGCTTGACCCTAACCGGGAGAACCGGATCAAGGGGGAAGGGGATCAACGGTTCTACCAGATGAACGCCAATGCAGCCGGCGGCTTGTACGATATCAGCTTCGATCCCCGCCAGGGGCCCGATACCGGATGGAATGGACGGTGGAACTATGCGTCGCGGGTGGACCCGACCACCCACCTTTGGACCGTGGAACTGAGTCTGCCCTGGGAGGATCTCGGATGGGAGCCGGGCGCGGTGATCGGACGTACGCTTGGCGTCCTCATCGCTCGTAACTTCAAAATGCCCTGGGAGCAGGCTACCTGGTTTCCCCACCCCGGCGCGTTCGTGGACTGGTCCCGCTATGCCCTTGTGGAACTCACCCCAGATGACCCCGTCGTCGCGATCCAGTCACTGGGCCAACACCTGCACAAGGGAAGACTTCAGCTCGAGGCTCGGATCTGGAATCCAGGTCCGCCCAGAACGGCCCGTGTTCGGCTGCGGCTCACCTCTTCCGACATGCCGGAGGTCACGGAGGAGAAAACACTCGCCCTGCCCGCCGGCGGCGACGCCGTGTACCGCTTCGAGGATGCGCCCGATCGTCTCCACGAGCACGCCGTCCATACCCTCGATTTTCAGATCGAGGATACGGGCGGCCGCTCCTTCCTGCGCTACGGCCTGAGCTGGACGAAGGCGCCCGAGCGGAAATGGCTCTACCCGGTCGGCCCGAACCCCGCCATGGCCTTTCGGTTTGCCTACTATCCTTCTTGGCACCGGTTGCGGGTCCGGCTGGACCCCCGGGAACTGGACGAAACGCTGGCGGCCTCCTGCACATCCGCCACGCTGGTGCTCGAAGGGCCCGAAGGGACCCCTGCCCTGGAGCGAACCCTTCGCTGGACAACCTCCCCCCACCAGGAGGAGTTCGACGTGGGGGACCTGAAGGACGGCGACTATACCCTCCGAGTGGCCTTCCCCGGATGGAACGACATTCTGACTCAGATGTTCACGCGCGTCCATTTCCCCTTCGAAGGGAATACCCTGGGGGTGACAGACGAGGTCTTGCCGCCTTTTTCGGCCGTGAGGGTGGAAGGGCCGACCGTCCATGTCGTGTTCCGTCAGTATGACGTGGATGGGCTGGGGTTGTGGCGATCCGTGCGAGCCGCTGGCAATGATTCGGCCGGGGGCTTCGAGGAACTGCTCGCCGCCCCGATCGCCCTTGTGGCGGACGGCGTTCCTCTCCAGGGACGGGGCGCCTTTGTCGAGGTGACGCCTCAGGCGGCCGTATTTGAAGGCCGGACGGATCTTCCGTCGGCGACGATTCGGACACGAACGAGGACCGAGGTGGACGGGTGCATGAAGGTCGAACTGACCTTGAGTCCGCCCGAGAAGGGACGTGCCGGTGATCCCCCTCCGCTTCACACGCTCACGCTGGACATCCCCCTTCGCGACGACAAGGTTCCTCTCTGGCATGTCAGTACGACTGGTCTTCGCATCAATCCGGCCGGTGAAATCCCCCGCGGCGAAGGTCCTGTCTGGGACAGCACCCGGACGCCCGACGGCAACTGGTTCGGGAACTTCCTCTGCTATCTTTGGCTCGGCGCCGAGGAACGGGGGCTGTGCTGGTTCGCCGACAACGACGCGGGCTGGGTCCATGCCGTCAATGAGCGAGGGCAGGCGACCCGCCCGGCCCAGGAGCTGATTCGATCCAAGGGAGTGCTCACCCTCCGAGTCAACCTTGTCCAGCGGCCCATCGTCTTGACCGAACCGCGGCGCATCGTCTTTGGACTCATGGCCAGCCCGACCAAGCCGATGCCGGAGGGGTGGCGCTTACGGAATCTCACCGAACCTTCCCTTTTCAACATGGGATATGCGACGCCCTCCCGTTACAGCGCCAAGGCCCCATGGGGGAACGATTTCTCCATTGCCGACTGGGCTTATCGGCAACGGACCGGGCGGGGACGCCCAACAGAGGAGGAGATCGAGGTCTGGAAAGCACGCGCTTTTCCGGCCGATATGGAGCCACAGTTCCGGTCCAACATGATCCAACGGGCGCTGGGTCCCTTCCTGGGGTCGTTCCGTCCAGGAATCGCCTACTACAAGATGTACTTTGACGAATTTCACTCCACCGCTCAAGCGCACCCCGAAACGCACGTCTTCCAGTGCGAGTGGAGCGGCGAGTGGCACCGCCGCCTGCTGGGTCCGCCACGCCGGGAATCGGAATTTGGCGCGAGCATCAATGTGGCCGGCATCGTCCGAAGCCATCAGGATTTCGCCTGCTGGTATGCGGCCGAATGGATCCGCCGGGGAATCGGTTGCTATTTCGACAATGCGTTTCCGATCCGGGCCTACGACCCGCTGACCACGGCGGCCTATCGTCTTCCGAACGGGAAAATCCAACCCTCGGCGGGGATCTGGGCCCGGCGGGACTATTTGCGCCGGATCTGGACCCTCCACCGGCTGTTGGGACCGGACGACGCCCGGCCGACCATGATGATCCACATGACCAACACGCAGATTTTGCCCTATCTCACCTGGTGCGACGAACAACTCGATCTGGAGTGGAAGGATGCGCCCGACCCCTTTCAAACCAAGTACCACCACTCGCTCCTTCGGGCCGAAACCATCGGCCGCCAGGCCGGCAATATCCCCTATGCCATCGCTCATGTTCTGGGCCAGGCGCCCGCCGATCAACAACGGAGAGCCACTGAAACGCGAGAGGCCGGACTCATGGTCCATGACATACGCCCGAACTGGTCCTCCGGTCTTACGCCTCTCGTGAAAAAAATGCTCGCCTTTGGATATGGTCAGCCGGATAGCCGGGTCGTCAATTACTGGGATCCCCAGCCTCCGATTCAGCTCTCCGACCCGGAATGCAAGTGGCTGCTCGTGAAACGCGGTCCGGCTCTTCAGATTCTGCTCTGCACCTGGAATCCCAAGCTGGAATCCATTGTTCTGCGCCTGACGGACGATCGGTTAATCCAATTGCCGGCGCGGGTTGTCAACGAAGATAAGCCGGAGGAAATCGTGCCCCTCGAGGAGCCTCTCCTCCGGATGGAAATGCCCGGTTACGGGTTTCGCCTGCTTCGGATCGAACCGGCCAACCGCTAGCCCATGGGCCAGCGGGCCAGGGGTGAGTAGCGGGGTCCTAAGGGAGTGAGCTGACTCTGAACCAGCACCAGTTCGGCCGCCCGGGTCGGGCCGAAATCAGTCGCAGAAAACGGCGTCACGGCCGCGCGGATTCGATCCGGATCCCGGACGAATCGGAACCGCACCAGGGTGATGTGCGGACGAAACGAGCGTTCCTCGGCGTCATCGTGAAGCTCGAGCGGAGTGAGCGCTTCGGTCAGTTCGGCGGCCAGCCGGGAAAGGCGGCCGGTGGGCTCCTCCACGCCCGCCCAGATCATCCGAAGGGGGCCGCGATCAGGGATGGGCACAAGACCTCGAACCGTGAAGGTGAAAGCGCCCACCCGCTGGGCGCACGGAGCGGCGGCGCTTTGAACCGCCCCCAGCCGGTCTTCCTCGACCTCGCCCAGAAAACGCAGCGTCAGATGAAGGTTCTCCGCTTCGACCCACTTGGCTTTGGCGTCGGAAAGATCCACCTTTCGCGGCAGCGCGGCCAGTTTCCGACGGACCTCTTCCCCGATCGCCAACGCCAGAAAGAGGCGAAGCGTCATGACTGTTCCTCGGGTTGGGCGTTGGCCCAGGCGGAAAGGCGGGGATACCAGGTCAGCGCGTTATCGCGAAAGATCTGGCGCACGACCGCCGGCGGAAGACCCAACCCCTCCGTCGGGTAGGGACCGTATTGTACAGGACCTTCTTGCCCATAGAAAGCCAGACTCGCCGGATAACCATACCCGTATCGGTCCAGTTGGTGGCGGCGTTCCTCGTCAGATAGGAGGGAATGAGGCACCTGCTGGACGGCGTCGGAACCCCACAGGACGCGGTCGGAAAACTCCAACAGAAAGTCGCGGACAAGGCCGTGGTCCTGGTGGAGCAAGGCAACCGTCCTGGCCGAAAGATCAACGGCAAACCGCGGATAGCGGCGCAACAGCAGGGCAAGCTGCGGCAGATCATTTTCCAGACTGCCGAGATGGGCACCGATGACGGTCAGGGAGGGATAGCGCTCCAGAACCCGGTCGCGGGCCGCGAGTAAGGCCACCCGGCTTGGACGGGGGTGACGGCCGAAGAGATACCACTGGGGATTCTGTCGCAGATAGGCCGAGGGCGGTTGGCCGTCCCTCCCGGGGGGCTCCCATGCGGACGGCGGGTCGGCCACATGCATCAGCAAAGGGTGTCCTTCCCGGTCAAGCCACCGATAGATGGGGTCAAGGAGGGGATCATCGGGCAAAAGGGGCCGCCCATCGTTCAGACCCACCTCCATGCCGACGTTTTTCCAGAGCTTGCAGGCCACGGCGCCGTCGGCGAAGTCGGTGGCCAGTTGTTCCAGGAGGCGGTCCACGACACCGGGTTGGTCAAGCCCCCAGGGCGGGAAGGTGGTGCACCAGGCCAGCCGGTTTGGATAGAAATGAGCCAGCCGGCGGTACAGCGGGCGACCGCTCTCGTCCGGGTCGTCCGGCGACTTGGGGACGCAGACGTTGAGAACGGAACATTCCAATGCGCGCAGGAAGGCGATGGATTCGGGATGGTCGATGGCGAGATGGGCATGCGCATCAATACGGACCATGGCGCTATGCTAAGCCATCGGACGGCCTTTGGCAACAGAGCGTACAAAGCCATTGATCGAGAGCGCCGCTCCGCGTAAGGTGAAGGGGAGAGCGAACGCCAATGTCGAAGAAAAGTCAACCGACACCACCGACGCCAGCCCTGGCGGCCGATGCCGCTGAAAGCATTCTGGAAAGCATTTCGGACGGTGTCTTTACCGTGGATCAGGAGTGGCGGATCACCTTCTTCAACCGGGCCGCCGAGCGAATTACCGGGCTATCACGCCGCGACGCCATCGGACGGCGATGTTTCGAAGTCTTCCGCGCGAGCCTGTGCGAGGGCGACTGCGCTCTGCGCAAAACCTTCGTGACAGGCCGCCCCGTCGTCAACCAGACGGCCTTCATCGTCAACGCCGAGGGGCACCGGATTCCCATCTCGCTTTCCACGGCGCTGCTTCGCGACCGCGAGGGGAGGGTGATCGGTGGGGCCGAGACCTTTCGTGACCTCAGCGTCGTGGAAGAACTTCGCCGTGAACTCCAGGGGCGGTGGCAGATCGGGGACTTCATCAGCCGGAGCCCGCGTCTGCAACCGATCGTCGAACTTCTTCCCACCCTTGCCACCAGCGATTCGACCGTCTTGATTCATGGAGAAACCGGCACGGGCAAGGAATTGCTGGCGCGGGCCATTCATGACCTCAGTCCGCGCCGCTCCCGCCCGTTTGTCGCCGTCCATTGCGGCGCCATTCCTGACACCCTTCTCGAATCGGAGCTATTCGGCTACGTCCGAGGAGCCTTCACCGGCGCCCTTCGCAACAAGCCCGGCCGGTTTGCCCTGGTGGAGGGGGGGGCACGCTCTTCCTGGATGAGATTGGAGATGTCAGCCCGGCGCTTCAAGTCCGGCTCCTCCGGGTGCTGCAGGACCGGACCTACGAGCCGCTGGGAGGTACCGAAACCTGCCGGGCGGATGTGCGGATTATCGCCGCGACCCATCGCGACCTGAAGGAGCAGGTCCGGCAAGGCCGCTTCCGCGAAGACCTCTTCTATCGGCTGAGTGTGGTGCCCATCGAGGTGCCTCCCCTTCGCGAACGCCGCGAGGATATCCCGTTGCTCGTTCAGCATTTCATCGGGCGGTTCAACCGCCGATACGGCCGCTCCATCACGGGCGTGGAATCGGACGTTCTTCATCTGCTGATGGCCCACGACTTTCCCGGAAATGTTCGGGAGCTGGAAAACATTATCGAACGCGCCTTTGTCCTTTGCCGCGGCGACCGTATCGAACGGAGCCATCTGCCCCCGGAGATCGCCGGTCCCCCCCGCCTCCCAGAGGAGGAGGGAACGGCCTCTCTGCGTCTCCGGAAACGGACCGCGGAAGCGCAGGCCATTCGGGAGGCACTCGAAGCGTGCGGATACAACCGACAGGCCGCCGCCCGACGCCTCGGGCTCCACCGGAGCACTCTCTTTCGGAAAATCAAGGCCTTTGGCCTGTCCCTTCCCGCCCGCCGCCGCGCCACTCCGGCCTCTTCCCCCGTGTTGCCATCATGAGACGTTTCCCCTTTTTTTGTTGCGGAACGACAACATTGTCTCGATGGATGTCGGGTCCAGCTGGATGGGACCTAACCCTCTGGTGATCAAAGGGATGCGAGAAATCGTTCCAGAAAGGTCGGGACTGGCACGTTTCCTGTGGTTAAGGAAGATCCGGAGAGCCGGCCATGCGAATCGGACTATCCCTGCTGAACGGGCGGATTTCGCCTCTCTTTGATGTATCGCGGAAGATTCTGCTCGTCGAGGTGGATCAGAACGCGGTTCTTTCCCGGGAGGAGACCTCGCTGCCGGGGAGTGGTCAGTGGGACCAGGTGGTGGCTCTGGCGCGTCTTGGACCGAAGGTTCTGATCTGCGGCGCCATTTCGCGTCCGCTCCTGATGCTCTTGAGCGCCTATGGGATCGAGGTGATTCCCTTTACGGCGGGTTCGATCGAAGCGGTGCTGCAGGGCTGGTTCGAACGGCGGCTCTCCGATCCGGTCTATCGCCTGCCGGGATGTTGCCGGGGCCCTGGTGGAAGGATGCGGTGGCGCGGCGGGCCTTGGCGGCGGAGCGGGTATCCGAGGTCTGGGCCCTGAGTCTAGGTGGGTGGCTCGGACCAGTCAGACTAGTCAGACAAGTCAGAGTGGTCGGACAAGTCGGATCGGTCGGATTTTTTGCTCCGCGCTTCGATTCGGGCTCGGTAGAGCCTCTCGGTAAACCCGCCCTCGCTCAGGAACTGGCGTTCCAGGCTCTCCAGTTGGCGACGCAGAAGATAGGTGGCCTGGTGGATCAGGCAGATTAGCGTGTTGGCGGCGAGTTCGGGATCGTTAGACCAGTCGGACTTGTCAGACCTGTCGGATGGGTCGGATTGCGCAGACAAATAGCGCTGCCGAACGGCCAGGGCTTCGGGCGAATCCTTGGGCCAGAGCCGGAGGCCGCGCTGCCGCAGGAAATCCTCGAAATCGAGCAGGAGCTCTTCGAGGCTGGCCCGAGCCACGCCGGTGAGCTTGAGTTCGGCCTTCTTCGAGGTGGCCGAGGCCATGCTGCCCTCGGCAATGTTCTGCACGCCGCTGCGCGCCGCCTGGACCATCTGGTCGTGCGTGCGGCTGCGTTTGTCCACAAAACGATGACAGAAGGCCACCGTCCCATCGTAGATCAATTGGGCCGTCTGGAAACTCCGCAGCCTGCGGTAGCCACCATGCCTCGGAATCAGGCGGGGTATGCTGTCGGGCTGGTCGGACTGGTCAGACTGGTCTGACAATTCCCTGTTTTTCGACTCGTCTCGTCTCATTGCCTTGGACGCTCATGTGCCCGCGAATATAACAGTTGGCCTCTCGGACATGCTACCAGAAACGTCCCCCAGTCGAGCCTCGGAAGATCGCTCCCCAGAATGGATGGACAAGGCCGTTTTTTCTTGAACCCTGGGATAACAATGCGCTAAGGATCTCCCATAAATGGAAGCGGCGGAAAGTGCTGCAGCGGGAACCATGAAGCGATGTCCATGATCCTTTATCTCATGCGCCATGGTATGGCCGAAGAACCGACCCCGACTATGGCCGATTCGGAACGGGCCCTGACGGGGGAGGGACGACGGAAAACCCGTGCCGTCGCCAACGGGCTCCTTCGAATGGGCGTCCCATCCCTTCCAATCGTGTCCAGTCCTTTCCGCCGGGCGCGTGAAACGGCGGTTATCGTGGCGGACGTATTGAACGGCCGCCCGGACGTGACGCTGTTGCCCGCTCTTCAACCCGGGGTCCCCGCCTCGTCCCTGATACGCTGGCTGCAGTCGCGCCACGAATCGGCCCTTCTTCTCGTCGGTCACGAGCCCGATCTCAGCCGTCTGGCGGCGGCATTACTGATCGGCGAGGGGACTTTGAATCTGGCCTTCAAAAAGGCAGGGGTTTGCGCGATGGAATGGAGCGGCCACCTCCGGCCCGGTTGTGCGCGTCTGCTCTGGTTCATGCCGCCCCGGGCTCTCCGTCGCCTCCGAAGGTCGAAACCGGACGAGGATGAGGAATGACCGGCCGCATTCAGGAAACCGAAGCGGTTTTTATCGTCCCGTCCCGGACGGCGATGGAGGAGATTTCCGCGTTACTGAAGGCGGCCGGCGCCCGGGCCCTCTCCCGGCCAAAGCCGCAGATCGTATGCGATGTGTATGTGGATACGGCCGACCGTCGGGTGATGCAGGCCGGGGCCGCCCTCCGTTTTCGCACAGAGAACGGAAAACACACATTGACCCTCAAAAGCCTCAATCCGCTCAGCGAAGAAGGCATGGCCTCACGGTTGGAACGGTCCGAACCTCTTTCCCGTGTTCCGGACCGATTTCCTGCTCCGCTTCCGCGCGACGTGCGGGATGAGGCCCTGCGCCGCCTTTTGGGAGAGCGGCGGCTGCGTGTTCTGTTCCGGATCGGACAACATCGGCGGGTTTGGCGCGTGGCCACGAGCAGTGGAGCCGTCCTTCTGGTCAGCGCCGATGAGGTCTGCTGGCGGCTCCCTCGGCGGCGTTCCCTCACCGGCTTTCGGCTGGAACTGGAGTTGGTCGAAGGGTCCGTGCCGGCGCTCGCCGCCGTGGTCAAAACGATCCGGAAGCGGAGCCGATTCTCCTTGGCTCCGCGCTCCAAGTTCGAGGAGGGACTGCATGCGGCGGGGATTGTCCTTCCCACATTTCGGGAGGATCCCCTTTGGTCTCTCCGCTCGCGCGATTCGTTCGACCGCGCGGCGCGACGCCTCCTCGGCCGTCTGATGGCCCGCCTCCTGTGGCTGGCCCCTGGAGCGCAGCTCGGGCTCGACCCCGAACGTTTGCATGCCTTTCGCGTAGCGGTCCGGCGGTTGCGCAGCCTGCTTCGGTGGTTTCGGGGCGCTCTACCGGAGTGGCTGGAATCGACGCTCGAAACCGATCTGCGTTGGATCAACGAGGTGACGGGACGGAGCCGCGATCTCGATCTCTTTCTTTTGCGGTTGGCCGAGGAGGACTCCGGCGGCAGGTCATCCCCCCTCTGGCGGCGGCGGATGCAGGCCCGCTTCGAAGCGGAGGCCGAGCGCGCGCGCCGGGAGGCCGCCGCAGCGCTGGCCTCGGCCCGCTTCGCCCATCTGCTCCGCCGGGTCCAGCGGTGGACGCATGCCGAGTCGTGGGGGCGAATCGTGCGAACGGGGCCCAGGCGCTCCTTTGCCCGGGAGGCGGCTCATCGCCTTCGGGAGGTGGCGAAGAAGTCCGCCCGAAAGGCCGATCGTCTTCGGATCGGAAGCGCACCGACCCGCTATCACCGCGTCCGAAAGGCTTTCAAACACCTCCGCTACGGGCTCGAGCCACTGGTTCCCTGGGGGGGACGGAAGGCCGCGCGGACCCTCCAGGTTCTGGAACGCTTCCAGGACCTTCTGGGTCGGCACCAGGATGCGATCGTTGCTCAGACTCTTCTGGAGGAGGCCATCAAGGCTATGCCCCGCCCTCGGGGGAAGGCCGCGACGGAGATCGAACGGTTTCGCCGATCCCTGGAGAGGGAGGCCCGTCAGGCGCGCGCCGCGTTTCGAAAGGCCTGGGAAAAGGATGGCGCCCGGCTGAGGCGAAAAATTTTGACAGAAACGATGCTGAGGGGGTAATTTAACGTTCGGCTTTCCACCGCGACCGCGGTGGTTTTTTTGTCCCGGGGGGTGTTCCGCCGGGGGAGGAGGCCATGAACGCGACGGGAATGGACATCGAACTGTTGGATACGACCCTTCGGGACGGGGCTCAGGCGGAGGGAATCTCCTTTTCGGTTCGAGACAAGCTGGCCATCGTTGCAGCGCTGGACCGGCTTGGCATTCCCCTGATAGAAGCGGGCAATCCCGGCTCCAATCCCAAGGATCTGGAGTTTTTCGAAACAGTCCGCCTTCAGCCCCCCGTCTCCGCCCAACTGGCCGCTTTCGGCGCGACGAGGCGACCCTCGCTATCTCTGGAGGCCGATCCCCAGGTCCGGGAACTTCTGGGGGCTGGGACGCGGGTCGTGGTGATTTTTGGAAAGTCTTGGCCCCTGCATGTGACGGAGGTTCTCCGAACGACGCTCGATGAGAATTTGGCGATGATCCGCGATACCGTCTCGGCGGCGGTCGCGGCCGGCCGCAGGGTGATATATGACGCGGAACATTTCTTCGATGGGTGGCTGGCCGATGCCGGTTATGCCCTTCGGACGTTGGAGACCGCGGTCGAGGCGGGGGCCGATACGCTTTCGCTCTGCGACACGAACGGAGGACGGTTTCCCGAGGAGATCGCCCGCGCGACGGCGGCGGTCATGGATCGGGTCGGCCGACGGGCCCGCGTCGGCATTCATGCGCACAACGATGCGGGGCTGGCGGTGGCCAACTCCCTGGCGGCCGTCCGGGAAGGGGCGACCCATGTTCAGGGCACGCTGGTGGGATTTGGCGAGCGCTGCGGCAATGCCAATCTAGCCGTGATCTTGGCCAATCTGCAGTTGAAGGCCGGGCGGCGATGCATCCCGGACGAGGCCATGCCTCTGCTAACCCAGACGGTTCGGCAGATCGCCGAAATCGCCAACATCGTGCTGCCTGAGGATATGCCGTATGTGGGACGGCGCGCCTTTGCGCACAAGGCCGGGATGCATATGGACGGCGTTCGAAAGTGCCGGCACTCCTTCGAGCATGTCCCGCCGGAATCGGTCGGCAACGCCCGCCGTTTCCTGATGAGCGAGGTTGCCGGCCGGAGCGCCGTCCTGGAGCGCGTCCAGAAGGTGGATCCCCGCGTTCGGAAGGGCGATCCGGTGCTCGACACGCTGGTTTGGCGCCTCAAGGAGCTCGAGCAGCAGGGATATCAGTTCGAAGGGGCGGACGGCAGCTTCGAACTGCTGATCCGAAAGGCGCTGGGTCTCTACCGGCCGGGGTTCAAGCTGGAGCACTACAAGATCCTGGACGAACGACCGTCCGCCTCGGAGTGGGGCGCCTCTGCCATCGTCAAGATCAGCGTGGATGGGAAGGAGGAGATCTCCGCGGCCGAGGGGGATGGCCCCATTCATGCCCTGGACCGGAGCGTTCGAAAGGCGCTCGAGCGGTTCTATCCCTCGATTGGGCGCGTCCGACTCACCGATTTCAAGGTGCGGGTGCTCGACAGTCAGGCCGCCTCGGCGGCCAAGGTCCGTGTGCTGATCGAATCCACGGACGGGCGGGAGGTCTGGACCACGGTCGGGGTTTCGACGGATATCATCGAAGCCAGCTGGATTGCGCTGGTGGATGCGATTGAGTACAAGCTGATCCGGGACAAGGAACGGGGCGAGTCCCCGCCCGGCGAATCAGGAGCCTGACGATGGGCATGACCATGACGCAGAAGATTCTCGCCCGCGCCGCGGGCGAGAGGCACGTGGACGCCGGCCAGTTGATCGAGGCGAAGGTGGACCTGGCCCTCGGCAACGACATTACGGCGCCGGTGGCGATCCGGGAGTTCGAAAAGATCGGCTGCGGTCGCGTGTTCGATCGCGATCGGATCGCCCTCGTTCCGGATCATTTCACGCCGAACAAGGACATCAAGGCGGCCGAACAGTGCCGGATGGTGCGGCTCTTCGCCCGCGCGCAGCAGATCACCCACTACTTCGAACTGGGGGAGATGGGGGTGGAGCACGCTCTGTTGCCCGAAAAGGGGCTGGTGGGGCCCGGGGACGTGATCATCGGGGCGGACAGCCACACCTGCACCTATGGTGCCCTCGGGGCGTTTGCCACGGGTGTCGGTTCGACCGATCTGGCCGCCGCCATGGCCACCGGGCTGGCGTGGTTCAAGGTGCCCGCGGCGATGAAGATCGAACTGACGGGCCGACTTCGGAAATGGGTCAGTGGCAAGGACGTTATCCTGACGATCATCGGGCGGATTGGCGTGGACGGGGCTCTTTACCGTTCGATGGAGTACCACGGAGAGGGGGTTTCGGCCCTCACGGTGGACGATCGCCTCTGCATGGCCAACATGGCGATCGAGGCCGGCGCGAAAAACGGGATCTTCCCGGTGGATGCCGCCACGCGCGCCTTTCTGCGGCGGGTGGGTTACCGGGGCGCCCATCGGCCTGTACAGCCGGATCCTGATGCCGACTACGTGGAGACGCTGACACTGGATCTCTCGACGGTGGTTTCGACCGTCGCCTTTCCCCATCTGCCCTCCAATACCCGTCCGGCGAAAGAGGCGGGGGAGATCCGGATTGATCAGGTGGTCATAGGTTCCTGCACCAACGGGCGGCTGAGCGATCTGGAAGCCGCGGCCCGGGTCATGGCCGGCCGGCCGGTGCATAAGGGGGTCCGGTGCATCGTCATTCCGGCGACGCCAGCGGTCTATCGCAAGGCTCTCCAGCGGGGGCTGATCAAGGCCTTTCTGGAGGCGGGGGCCGTGGTCTCCACCCCGACCTGCGGCCCCTGCCTTGGCGGGCACATGGGGATTCTGGCCAAAGGCGAACGGGCCGTAGCCACGACCAATCGAAACTTTGTCGGGCGAATGGGGCATCCGGAATCGGAGGTTTACTTGGCCAGCCCGGAAGTCGCGGCCGCCTCGGCGCTGACGGGGCGGATCACGGATCCCGCGGAGGTGGCGGATTAAGGGGAAGGACATCGTGCATGAAAGCCGAAGGACGCGTTTTTAAATACGGCGACAATGTGGATACCGACGTGATTATTCCGGCGCGGTATCTGAACACCTCGGATCCCAAGGAGCTCGCGGCTCATTGTCTGGAGGATCTGGACCCCACCTTCGTGCGGCGTGTGCAGCCGGGGGATCTCATAGTGGCCGGCCGGAATTTCGGGTGCGGCTCGTCTCGGGAGCATGCGCCGCTGGCGATCAAGGCGGCCGGCGTCTCCTGCGTGATTGCGGTCAGCTTTGCGCGGATCTTCTTCCGGAATGCGATCAACATTGCGCTGCCCATTCTCGAGTGCCCCGACGCGGCAGCGGCGCTGGAGGAGGGGGCGCGCGTGGCGGTGGATTTCGAGACCGGGCGCATCACCGATCAGGGGACGGGCCGGACGTGGTCGGCGGCGCCCTTTCCGCCTTTCATGCGAGCGCTGATGGCCGCCGGCGGTCTGGTGCCCTACACCCGCGAGCGGCTGGCGCGGGGGAATTCTGCCCACTGAGGCGGCGCGCTCACGAAAAAGAATAAAAAAGGTTGACACTCCGGCTATAACTGGTATTGTGGTATCCGTTTATAT
>Ga0308410_1000161_pt1 | contig 31467 bp, 24 predicted proteins | sample HotsprOSTMatCore_FD_203467 | JGI IMG/M metagenome (GOLD analysis project Ga0308410, IMG submission 203467) | Hot spring phototrophic mat microbial communities from Octopus Spring, Yellowstone National Park, Wyoming, United States -... | ecosystem: Environmental > Aquatic > Thermal springs > Hot...
TGTAGTCGACGCCGCTGGTGGCACTGCCCGGCGCGACGGTGTACGTCGCGCTCACCGGGGTGCCCTGCGTTGCGCTGATCGTCACCGGGATCTCGACGGTGCGCGGGGTGCCCGCGTCGCCCTCGACGACGGCCAGGTCACCGACGGCCCACTCGAGCCCGCCGGTGGGGTCGTCGTCGAGGATCGTCACCGTCCCGGCCGACCGGCCGAGGACGAGCCCGCCGCTCACCGCGGTGAGGGTGAGGTTCACCGTCTCGTCGGCCTCGGCGGTGGTGTCGCCCTTGACCCGCACCACGAGGTGGCGCATGACCTGTCCGGCGCTGAAGGTCACGGTCCCCGACCCGCTGGCCAGGTAGTCGGCCGGGGTCGAGGCGGTTCCCGGGGTGATCGTGTAGGAGACGGTCACCGAGCCGGGTTGCGGGTCGGACAGGCTGAGGGGCACCTCGAGCACCCGCAGGCCGTTGTCGCCCTCCACCACCGAGACGTCCCCCACCGATGCCGTCGCCGGGGACGCGGCACCGGCCGGACCGGCGCCCGCCAGGGTCGCAACGACCATCGCCAACGCGAGCGGCGCGACGGCGAACCGCCCCGCCGGCCGCCGCCGGCCCGATCCGTGGCCCGCGTGCCGTGTTGCCATCCGAGGTCCTCCCGCAACGTGATCCGCACCGCGGCCGTGTTCCGTTCACGACGCCTCGGGTGCTTTGCACCGTCAGCGTAGGCGGCGCGGTCGCGGCACGCCACCCCGACGGCGCCCTCCGGTCGGTCAGCCTTCCGGCCCCGGGCCCGGGTGGTGACACGCGACCGGGTGCCCACCACCCCGGTCCGCCAGGGCCGGCACCTCGGTCGCGCACCGGTCGTCGGCCCGCCAGCAGCGGGTCCGGAACCGGCACCCCGACGGCGGGTCGAGCGGGCTGGGCGGGTCGCCGTGCAGGATGATCCGGCGGCGGGCACGCTCGACCGGCGGGTCGGGGATCGGCACCGCCGACCGCAACGCCTGGGTGTAGGGGTGCGCCGGCCGGTCGAACACCTCGCCGACCGGACCGGTCTCCACGATCCGGCCCAGGAACATCACCGCCACCCGGTCGCAGGTGTGCCGCACCACCGCCAGATCGTGCGCGATCAGCAGGTACGCGAGGCCCAGGGTCGCCTGGAGGTCGGCGAGCAGGTTGAGGACACCCGCCTGCACGGAGGTGTCCAGCGCCGTGACCGGCTCGTCGAGCACGAGCAGGTCGGGGCCCACCGCCAGCGCCCGGGCGATCGCGACCCGTTGACGCTGCCCGCCGGAGAGCTCGTGCGGGTACCGGTGCAGGGCGCTGGCATCGAGCCCCACCCGCTGGAGGAGGTCCCTGACCCGGGCCGGGCCGTCGCGGTCCCAGCGGCCGTGGATCCGCAACGGTTCGGCGACGATCGTCCCCACGCTCATGCGCGGGTTCAGGGAGGCGTCGGGGTCCTGGAACACGATCTGTGCCCGCTGCCGCAGCCGCCGCAACTCGACCCGTCCGGCGGCCCGCACGTCACGGCCGCCCAGCAGGACCCTCCCGCGGTCGGGCTCGACGAGCCGCAGGACGCTGCGGGCCAGGGTGGACTTCCCGCAGCCCGACTCGCCCACGACCCCGAGCGCCTCGCCCCGGTGCAGGTGCAGGTCGACCCCGGCCACCGCCTCGATGCGCCCGGCCGGTCGCCGGCGGCGGCCGGTACGGACCGGGAACGTGGTGACGAGCCCCTCCACCGTGAGCAGCGGTGCCTCACCGTCAGGTCCCCGTGGTGCGGACCGCGCCGGGAGGGGGGCCGCCATCGACCCCGGCTCGCCCCCCGTCTCTGGTCCGGGGTCGAGCGTCCCGGCGGCGATCTCGACCGCCCGGTGACACGCGACGAGGCGCCCGTCGCCGGCCATGGCCGGCTCCGGCCGGCGCGTGGCGCACGGGTCGGGGATCTTCGCCACGGCACAGCGCGGGTGGAACGGGCACCCCGCCGGGGCCTGCCCGGCCCGGGCCGGCTGACCCGGGATCGCACCGAGGCGTGCCCGGACCGGCCGCTGACCGTCGAGGCGAGGCAGGGCGGCGAGGAGGCCCGCGGTGTAGGGGTGGTGCGGCGCGGCGAACAGCTCGTCGACCGGACCGTCCTCGACGATCCGACCCGCGTACATCACCGCCACCCGTTGCGCCGCACCCGCCACCACGCCGAGGTCGTGGGAGATGAACAGGATCGCCGTGGCGGTCCGGGCCTGGATGCGACGCAGGACGTCGAGGACCTGGGCCTGCACGGTCACGTCGAGGGCGGTGGTGGCCTCGTCGGCGATGAGCACGTCGGGCTCGTTGGCGATCGCCATCGCGATCGCCACCCGCTGGCGCATCCCGCCCGACAGCTCGTGGGGGTACCGGTGGGCCCAGCGGGCCGGGTCGGGGATCCCGACCAGATCGAGCAGGTCCCGCACCCGGGCCGCACGCGCCGCGGCGGACGTCACCCCGCCCACCCGGATCGCCTCCGCCACCTGGTCCCCGACCCGCATCACCGGGTTCAGCACCCCGAGGGAGCCCTGGAACACGATGGCGAGGCGGCGACCCCGGATGCGCTCCAGGTCGCGTTCGGTGGCGGTGTCGAGCCGGGTACCGCCGAGCTCGATCGTCCCCACTCGGCGGGCCTCCCGGGGCAGCAGCCCCATCACGGCCAGGGCGGTCATGGTCTTGCCCGAACCCGACTCCCCGACCAGCCCGAGCGTCTCGCCCGGCGCGACCCGAAGCGACACGTCCTCCACCACCCGGACCGGACCGACGGGGCCGGGCACGGTCACCCCGAGGGACTCGATCCGCAGGGCCGGTGCCCCACCGGCGCCCGGTCCGACCGGTCCCGGACCGCTCACCGCAGCCCGGCCCGGGGATCGAGCGCGGCCCGCAACCCGTCACCGATGAAGTTGACGCACAGGACGGTGAGCAGGATCGCCGCGCCGGGCCCGTACAGCAGGTACGCCTGGCCGGTCCCGACATACCCCTCGGCATCCGCGAGCATGACCCCCCAGGACGTGGCCGGGGGCTGCACCCCGAACCCCAGGAACGACAACGTCGACTCGGTGATGATGGCCAACGCGACGGCGAGCGTGGCGTTGACGGCAACCACCCCCACCACGTTCGGGAGCAGGTGCCGGACCACGATCCGTACCCCGGACGCCCCGGCGGCCCGGGCCGCCTCGACGAACTCCTTCTCCCGCAGCGCCAGCACCTCGGCCCGCACCACCCGGGCGACGTACATCCAGAACAGCGCCGCCAGCACCACGACGATGACCAGCTGGGACCGGCCGAACCGCTTCAACGCGATCGCCAGCACGGCGATGGCCGGCAGCACGAGAAACAGGTCGGTGATCCGCATGAGCACCTGGTCGGCCACCCGACCCGCGTACCCGGCCACCGCACCGACCGCGGTGCCGAACGCGGTGGACAACACCCCCACCGCCAACCCGATCTGCAGCGAGATCCGCCCGGCGTGCAGCAGCCGGCTGAGCTGGTCACGCCCGAGCTCGTCGGTGCCGAGCCAGTGCTGCCGGTTCGGTGGCACCGGCCCCAGCAGCAGGTCCTGCCGGTTGGGAGGATGCGGCGCGATCCAGGGGGCGGCGACGCAGGCGAGGGCCAGCAGCACGAGCACCACCGCGGCCACCACGGCCGGCCGGTGACGGGCGAACCGCCGGGCGGCCAGCCGCCACGGTGAGGCGACCGCCTCCGGGCCCGGGGCGCCGGCCGGCGACGCCGGGAGCACGGCGCCGGTCACGACACCCGGACCCTGGGATCCAGCATCCCGTAGGCGAGGTCGGCGACGACATTGGCGGCGATGACGAACGCCGCGGTCACCACCGTCCAGGCGACCAGGACCGGTGCGTCCCCCACCCGCAGCGAGTCCACGAACAGCCGGCCCATGCCGGGGATGGCGAAGATCTCCTCGGTGACGATGACCCCTCCGAACAGCAGCCCCACGTCGAGGGCCGCCACGGTCACGAGCGGGAGGAGCGCGTTCCGCAACGCGTGCCGCACGATCACCCGACGACGAGGCAGGCCTTTGGCCCGCGCGGTGCGGATGTAGTCGGCCGAGAGGACCTCGAGCATCGCCGCCCGCTGGAACCGGCTCCACTCGGCGACGATCCCCACGGTGAGGGTCATGACCGGCAGCACGAGATGGCGGAGGTAGTCGAGGGTGAACCCCGATCCGTCACCGGAGTGCAACCCCACGAAGAAGAACAGCGGTTCGGACAGCCCCAGCCACCGGGTGAGGTCGATCGCCAGCACCTGGATGGCCAGCAGGCCCAGCCAGAACGGCGGCATGGCCAGCGCGACGAACGCCAGGGTGGTGAGCAGGTGATCGCCCACGGAACCGGCCCGCAACGCGGAGTACACCCCGACCGCCACCGCCACGACGCCCGCGGCCGCCAACCCCCAGGCGACGAGCTGGGTGGTGGTCCACAGGGCCCGGCGGATCATGGTCGCGACCGGCTCCCCGGTACGCTCGCTGGTCCCCAGGTCACCCCGCAGGGCCCGGGCGACCCAGGCGCCGTACTGCACGACGATCGGGTCGTCGAGACGCAGCTGGGTGCGCAGCCGGGCCACGGCCTCCGGGTCCCGGGACTGGCGCACCTTCGCGGTGGGGTCGACGGTGAGGCGCACGAACCAGAAGCTCAGGAACGACGCCACCAGGACGACCGGCACGGCCACGAGGGCCCGCCGGGCGGCGAAGGTCAGCACCGTCCGCCCCGGCACCTCCACGCATGCACGTTCCAGAACATACCGAGGACGGGGTTGTCGCCCACGGGACCCTCGATCCGACGATCCCAGAGCCCGATGTTGGGCAGCGGGTCGAGCGGCAGCGACACCATCGCCGAGGCGAGGAGCTCGTCGGCCCGCTTCGCGGCGGCGACGCGGGCCGCATCGTCGGTCTCGACGTCCACCTGCTCGAGGAACGGGTCGGCCTCAGGCACCCGGGTGCGGGTGAAGTTCTGCCCCGACTCGTCGTTCTCCGGCCCGGGGATGTTCTTGGCGCAGAACACGACGCACAGCCCCGGATCCAGCGAGGTCACCACCTGCGCGTACAGGGCCACCTGGAAGTCGCCGCTCGGAAGCCGTTCCCCGAAGAGCTCGTCGGGGGGCAGGTTCGCGATCCGCGCCGGGAACCCGGCCCGCCGCAACTGGTCTTGGAGGATCTGCAGGGTGAGCTCCCGACGTTTGTTGCCGGTCGTGGTGGTGAGGGTCACCTCCGCGAGCCGCCCGTCCTTGGTCCAACGCCCGTCGCGGTCACGGGTGAACCCCGCCTGCTCCATGAGCTCGGCCACCCGCCGCCGATCGGGGCGGTAGGCCGCGAACGCGGGCGTCGCGTACCGAGCCTGGATCGGCGGGTTGAACGAGTGCACCGCCTCGTCGACCCCGAGACGGCCGAACAGACGCCGCACGATGGCGTCGCGGTCCACCGCGTGGGCGAACGCCTGGCGGACGAGCTGGTCGTCGAAGGGGAAGCGCTCGTTGTTCACCCACAGAGCCTCGACGTTGCCGGTCTCGGTGGTCACGAAGCGCCGGGCATCGGGATCCCGGGCGACCACCTGATCCACGATCTCGAGCTGCGGCTGCGGGTAGATGGCGAGCACCTCCCGGTTGCGGAACGCCTTGAACTGGGCGGCGCTGGAGGCGAGGAACTTGAACACGACCTTGTCGAGCTTCGGCTTCGGCCCGTACCAGCGGGGGTTCGGGGTGAGGGTCACCGACGTGCCCTTGCGCCACGACGCCAGCCACGGCCCACCCGACCAGTCGTACCCGTCGGCCATCTCCTTCGCCCGGTCCTTCCCCTCCAGCAGGTGCTTGGGCAGCACCCCGTAGGCGGCGAAGAGGCCCCGCCAGGCCGCGTACGGCTCGCGGAAGGTCACCACCACCGTGAGCGGGTCGGAGGCGTCCACCGTCTCGATCCGGTCGTAGCCGGTCTTGTCGTAGATATCGGTGCCGTCGACGATCTCGCGCCAGGTGAAGTGGAAGTCGGCCGAAGTGATCGGGGTGCCGTCCGACCAGCGGGCCTCGGGGTTCAAGCGGTAGGTGACCACCTGCCGCCCGTCGACCTCGGTCACCTCCGGCATGCCGGCCAGCAGGATGCTGGGCACCTCGGTCCAGGTGCCGCCCCGCTTGGCGTAGTCGAAGGTCCGCGGGATGGTGTGGACCTGCATCACCCAGCTGCCCCAGGCGGACCCGGCACAGCTCCCGATCCAGTCGGCGCAGTCGGGCTCCTGCTCCGCGCCGAGGACGAGGGTGCCACCGGCCGATCCCACCGGGCGGCCGGTGGGGCGCGCCGCCCCCTCCCCGGCGGTGGTGCAGCCGGCGACTCCCAGCGCGGCCGCGAGCGCGACCGCCACGAGCGCGCGGTGGTGGGATGCTCGGGCCATGCTCGCACCTCCCGTCCGGATGCCCGGCCTCACCGGGATCTCGGCACCCCCCCGCCCCACCTTGAGTCGGATCGGGTGGAACCGTCCCGCGGCGCCCGGCTGCGCTCCCGCCGTCGGGTCAGCGCAGCCGCAGGCCGAGGAGAATGGTGGTGAAGAAGAACACGAGCGCGGTGATCACGGTGATGCGGTCGAGGTTGCGTTCGACCACCGTCGACCCGGCCATCGCGCCGCCGAGGGAACCACCGCCGAACATGTCCGACAGGCCCCCGCCCCGACCGGCGTGCAGCAACACGAACAGGACGAGCAACAACGCGGTGACGACCTGGATCACGATGAGCACCGCGTTGAGCATGCCGTACCCGCCTCCGGCCGGTGAGGTTGCCGCTCGTCAGGCTATCAGCGCACCCCGGACGATGCGGGCGAACTCCTCCGGGTCGAGGGATGCGCCCCCGACCAGCGCCCCGTCGATGCCGGGCCGGGCGAGGAACTCGCCGATGTTCCCGGGCTTCACGCTGCCGCCGTACTGGATCCGCACCGCCTCGGCGGCGGTGCCGCCGGCGAGGGCCGCCACCGCGGCCCGGATCGTTCCGATCGTCGCCTCCGCATCGGCGGGGGTCGGGGTGCGGCCGGTGCCGATGGCCCACACCGGTTCGTAGGCGATCACCGCGTCGGCCACCGCACCGGCGGCGACCCCGGCGAACGCGGCTTCCACCTGGGCCCGGACCCGGGCCTCGGTCGCGCCCCGGTCCCGCTCCTCGGCGGTCTCCCCCACGCAGACGATCGGGACCATGCCGTGGCGCAGCACGGCCCGCACCCGCCGGTTGACGGTCTCGTCGGTCTCGCCGAACAGCTGCCGGCGCTCCGAGTGGCCGACGACGACGTACCGGACCGCCAGCTTGGCCAGCATCGCCGCCGAGACCTCACCGGTGAACGCCCCCTGATCCTCCCAGTGGCAGTGCTGGGCACCGAGCGCCACCGGGATCCGGTCGGCCTCCACGGTGGTCTGCACCGACCGCAGCGCGGTGAACGGCGGGCAGAGCACCACCTCGAGGCGGCGGGTGTCCTCGGGATCGAGGAGGTACCCCAGCTTCTGGGTGTACTGGATCGCGGTGAGGTGGTCGTGGTGCATCTTCCAGTTCGCCGCGATCACCGGCCGCCGCCCGGTCATGCCGTCCCTCCGGCGGCGACCGACCGGCGCAGCGCGGCCAGACCCGGGAGGTCACCGTGCTCGAGCAGCTCCAGGGAGGCACCGCCGCCCGTGCTCACGTGGTCGATCCGCTCGGCGAGCCCCATCGACCGGACCGCGGCCGCCGAATCCCCACCCCCCACCACGGTGAACCCCTCGCAGGCGGCGACCGCCTCGGCGACGGCACGCGTGCCGGCCGCGAACGGCGCCACCTCGAAGCGCCCCATCGGCCCGTTCCACAGCACCGTCGCCGCCGCGGTGATCGCGGCGGCGAACGCGGCCGCGGTCTCCGGGCCGATGTCGAGACCCATCCAGCCGTCCGGGATCGCCTCCGCCGCCACCACCCGTCGCGGGGCGTCGGGGTCGTCGGCCTCGGCGACCACCACGTCGGTGGGGATCCGGATCCGCCCCCCGTCGAGGAGGCGGCGGCACTCGTCGATCCGATCCGACTCGACCAGCGACCGGCCCACCCCGAGTCCGCGCGCGGCGAGGAACGTGAAGGCCATCGCCCCGCCGACGCACAGGGTGTCGCAGCGGTCGAGGAGCGCGCCGATGACCCCGAGCTTGTCGCTCACCTTCGCGCCGCCCAGCACCGCCACGAACGGACGGCTCGGCGACGCGAGCAGACCCCCGAGCGCCTCGACCTCACGCCGCAGCAGGTACCCGGCTGCCGACGGCAGGATCCTCGGCGGCCCGACGATGGAGGCGTGCGCCCGGTGGGACGCCCCGAACGCGTCGTTCACGTAGGCGTCGACCGGCGTGCACAGCGAGATCGCGAAGCCCGGCAGGTTGGCGGTCTCCCCCGGATGGAACCGGAGATTCTCGAGCATCATCACGTCACCGCCGGTCAACGACGCGATCATGGACGACGCCTCGGCCCCGACCACCTCCGGCGCGACCGGCACGTCGACGCCGAGGAGCTCCGCGAGCCGGGTGGCGACGGGCCGGACGGAGAACGCCTCCTCGGGAGCGCCTTTCGGGCGGCCCAGGTGGGTGCAGATCACGACCGCGGCCCGCTGCTCGGCCAGCCAGCGGATCGTCGGGATCGTCGCGGTGACACGCAGGTCGTCGGTGACCCGTCCACCGGCGACCGGCGTGTTGAGGTCGGCCCGGAGCAGCACCCGCCGCTCGTGGAGCCGACCGAGGCTCTCGAGCGTGGGCAGCCCTTCGGCCGGGTTCGTCGTCGCCACCCCGGGGGCCTAGGAGCCGGCCGTGGCGACGAAGGCCACCACGTCGACGAGCCGGTTGGCGTAGCCCCATTCGTTGTCGTACCAGCCGAGCACCTTCACCGTACGGTCTCGGGCCATCGTGTCCACCGCCGAGAAGATGCACGACGCCGGATTGCCGACGATGTCGGCCGACACCAGCGGCTCGTCGCTGTACTCCAGGACCCCCCGGTAGGAGGGATCCGCGGCGGCGGCGAGGAACGCCGCGTTCACCTCGTCGACCGTGGCCGGCCGCTGCAGCGTCGCCACGAGGTCGGTGATCGACCCGGTCGGGGTGGGTACCCGCATCGCCATCCCGTCGAGACGCCCCTGCAGGTCGGGGAGGACCTGCCCGATCGCCCGGGCGGCGCCGGTGGACGACGGGATGATCGACAACGCGGCCGCCCGCATGCGGCGCAGGTCCGCCTTCCCCTTTCGGGAGACGTGCGCCTGGTCCTGGAGCTGCTGATCGCTCGTGTAGGCGTGCACCGTGGTGATGAAGCCCCCCTCGACGCCGAACGTGTCGTGCAGGACCTTCGCCAAGGGCGCCAGGCAGTTCGTGGTGCACGACGCGTTCGAGATCACGGTGTGGGCGTCGGGGTCGTAGGCGTCGTCGTTCACCCCGAGGCAGATCGTGACATCCGCGTTGCCGCTCGGCGCGGAGATCACCACCTTGCGGGCCCCGGCCGCGAGGTGACCCGCCGCCTGCTCGCGGTCGGTGAAGAGGCCGGTCGACTCGATGACGACGTCCACGCCGTGGTCGCCCCACGGGATGTCGGCCGGGTCCCGGGCCTCGAGCTTGGTGATCTCGTGCCCGTCGACCGAGAAGCCGCGATCGGTCACCTTGATCTCGTTGGGGAGCGTCCCGCCCACCGAGTCGTGCTTCAGGAGGAACGCCATCGTCGCCGCGTCCCCGAACGGGTCGTTCACCGCGACCAGCTCCACGTCGGTCTGCCCCCGGGCCAGAATGGCGCGCTCCACCGACCGTCCGATCCGGCCGAACCCGTTGATCCCCAGTCGTACGGTCATCCCTCGCCCTCCTCGTCGGTGTCGCCGGTCGTGATCGCCGCTGGTCCCGGTACGGTCTCCGGAGCGACCGGCCCTGCCTGCGATGCCAGCAGAGCGGCCAGGGCCGCCGCCAGTCGGGCCGGGTCGTGGGTCCGGCCGTCGGGGGCACCCAACGGTCCCGCCCGGAGCACCCCCACCCCCGCTGCCGCCAAGGCGCCCTCGTCGAGCGCGAGCGCACTGTCGGCCGCATGCAGGTACGCGTCCACCCGGCCGCCGTGGTCGTGCACCGCTCGGACGTGGTCGGCCGCGTCGAGGCCGGCGGTCTCGGGGACCTGCGGGCCGAGGTTCCCCACCTGGACGACGGTGGCGGCCGTCGCCGCCACGGCGGCCGCCACACCCTCGACACACAGCACCGGAAGCACGCTGGTGTAGAGGGATCCCGGCGCGAGCAGCACGAGGTCGGCGTCGCGGATCGCCCGCGGCGCCGTCTCGGGGGCACGAGCCGGCGGTTCGAGCCGTACCCGCACGATCCGGCCTTCGGCCTGCTGCACCGCCACCTGTCCCCGCACCTCCCGGCCGTCGGCGAGGGTTCCGATCAGCGTGACCGACGTGGAGGTGGCCGGCAGGACCGTGCCACACGTGCGCAACAGGCGCGCCGCGGTTGCCACCGCGCCCTCGAAGGTCCCGAGGTGCTCGGCGAGGCCGGCGAGCACGAGGTTGCCGAGCGAGTGCCCGGCGAGGCCGCCGGTGGCGAACCGGTGCTCGAACGCGTCCGCCCAGCAGGCGTCCTCGGCCAGCGCGACGAGGCACTTGCGCACGTCACCCGGGGCCGGCAGGTCGAGCTCCGCCCGCAAGCGGCCCGTCGAGCCCCCGTCGTCGGCCACGCTCACCAACGCCACCGGCTCCAGGTGCGGCGCCCCGTCGTGCAGCCGGCGCAGGGCCCGCAACACGCTCGCCAGGCCCCGTCCGCCGCCGAGGGCCACCACCGACCGCATCAAGCCCGTCCCACGTCGCGGTGCCGCACCACCGGTGGGAAGCCGAGCTCGGCGATGATCCGGCCCAGTTCCTCGGCCACCACCACGCTGCGGTGCCGCCCCCCGGTGCAGCCCACGGCGACGGTCAGGTACGACTTGCCCTCGGCCACGTACGCGTCGAGGGTGACCTCGAACAACCGGCGCAGCACCGAGAGGAACTCGGCGAGGCGAGCCTGCCCCAGCACGTACTCCCGGACCGCGGCGTCGGTGCCGGTGAGCGGGCGCAGCTCGTCGATCCAATGCGGGTTGGGGAGGAACCGCACGTCGAAGACCAGATCCACGTCGAGGGGCAGCCCGTACTTGAACCCGAAGCTCATCACCGTGACCTGCGGTCCGCGTCCGTCCCGCTCGGTGAAGAGGCTGCGCATCCGCTCCCGCAGCTCGTGGACGTTCAGCTCCGAGGTGTCGACGACGACGTCGGCGTCGGCCCGGACGTCGGCGAGCAGGCGCCGCTCCTCGGTGATCCCGGCGAGCACGTGATCGGCCGGCGCGAGTGGATGGCGCCGTCGGGTGGCCTCGTAGCGACGGACGAGCACCTCGTCGGACGCCTCCAGGAACACCACCCGGGTCCGGTCGACACCGGCCCGCACCTCGGCGACCGCGGTGGCGAGGTCCTCGGTGAAGGCACCGGCGCGTGCGTCGACCACGATCCCGAAACGCTGCGGGCGCCCGCCGCCACGGGCCAGTTCCACGACCTTGCCGATGAGCGACGGGGGAAGGTTGTCGATCACGAAGAACCCCACGTCCTCGAGTGCGTTCGCCGCCTCCGACCGTCCTGCCCCCGACAGGCCGGTGATGACGACGACCTCGAGGCTGCCGGCGCTCACGGCCGTCCCGCTCCCGCCGGCACCGGGGCGTGCAGGTGCTCGTACAGCGCCCGTCCGACCCGTTCGGGCAGCCAGGGGATCGCGACGAGCTCGGCCTCGCTGAGCTCCCGGAGCCGCTTCACCGAGCCGTACTCCCGCAGCAGGCGGGCCCGGCGGGCGGGGCCGAGCCCGGGCACGTCGTCGAGCGCCGAGGCGGTCATGCGCCCGCTGCGCCGCGTCCGATGGTACGCGAGGGCGAACCGGTGTGCCTCGTCCCGGACCCGCTGCAGCAGGTACAGCGCCTCCGAGTCGCGGGGGATGCGAATCGGCTCGGGTCGGGACGGTCGGTGCACCTCCTCGAAGCGCTTGGCGAGCCCGGCCACGGCGATCTCCTCCAACCCGAGGTCCTCGAGCACCCGGACCGCGGCGTTCACCTGCCCGCGACCCCCGTCGACGACCAGCAGGTTGGGAGGGTAGGCGAACCGCTTGCCGTGCCGGGCACCCTCCTCCCGCTCGCGCAGGTAGGCGCGGAACCGGCGGGTGAGCGCCTCGGTCATCGCGGCGACGTCGTCGTGGCCCGCGTGGCGGATGCGGAACCGCCGGTACTCGGCCCGCCTGGGCATCCCGTCCTCGAGGACGGTCATCGAGGCGACGGTCTCGGTGCCCTGGATCGTCGAGACGTCGAAGCACTCGATCCGCAACGGGGCCTCCGGCAGGTCGAGCACCTCCTGGAGGGCGGTGAGCGCCCGGGCGCGGGCGTTGTGGTCGGTCGCCCGCCGCAGCTTGTGGCGCCCGAACGCCTCCCGGGCGTCGTGGGTGACCGTCTCGAGGAGCCGCCGCCGGTCCCCCCGTTGGGGCACCCGCACCCGGACCCGGCCCCGGCCCCGCAACCGGGTGAGGAACGCCTCGTAGAGCCCCGGGTCGTCGGGCAGCACGGGGACGAGCACCTCCCGGGGCACCTCGGCGCCTTCACCGTCACGGCCGCCGGCGTAGAGGTGCTCGAGGATCCGGCCGACGAGTGCGGGCCGGTCGAGCTCCTCCACCTTGTCGATCGTGAGCGACCGCCGCCCCATGACCCGGCCCCGCCGGACGACGAAGGTGTGCACCACCGCTTCGAGCTCGTCCTCGGCGATGCCGATCACGTCGGCGTCCACGTCCGGAGGCCCGACCATCTGCTGCGCCTCCACGGCCCGCCGCACGGAGGCGAGCTGGTCACGCAGCCGCGCCGCCCGCTCGTACGCGAGCTCGGCCGCCGCAGTCTGCATCTCGCGCTCCAGCCGGTCGAGGACCGGGCCGGTGTCACCTTCCAGGAACCGGCACAGGTCGGTGGTGATGCGCGCGTACTCCTCCGGGCTCACCGCACCCACGCACGGGGCGCTGCACTTCTCGATGTGGGCGTACAGGCACGGGCGTCCGAGCCGCCGGTGCCGGTCGAGCTTCGCGTTCGTGCAGGTCCGCACCGGGAACGTCCGCAGCAACAGGTCGAGGGTCTCCCGGATCGCGTACGCGTGGGCGTAGGGGCCGAAGGTCCGCACGCCCTTGCGGACCCGGCCCCGCATCACCATCGCCCGCGGCCAGGGCTCGTCGGTGGTGACGGCGAGGAACGGATACGACTTGTCGTCCTTCAACCTCACGTTGAAGCGCGGCTGGTGGGCCTGGATGAGGTTGTACTCGAGGAACAGGGCCTCGACCTCGTTGCGGACCTCGATCCACTCCACCCGTTCGGCCGAGGCGAGCATCTGGCGGGTGCGGACCCCGAGGACGCCGGGATCCTGGAAGTACGTGCCGAGGCGGGCCCGGAGGTTCTTGGCCTTGCCGACGTAGATCACCCGCCCGGCCGCGTCGAGGAACTGGTAGGAGCCGGGCGCGTCGGGGACCGTCGCCGCGGGTGGCCGTTCGAGCACGTCCCCATTCTCGCGGCCCACCGGGGCCCGCCCACCGCAGGCCGGCCCACGGTGGGCTCAGCCGAGCGCCCCGGCGATGACCGCCACCACCTCGTCGCACGTCTCGGGATCCAGGTGGGCCGAGCACGGCAGGCACAGGATCCGCTCGGCCAGCTCGACGGCCACCTCACCGCCGAGCACCGCACAGGCCCGGTACGGCAACTGCTGGCGCAGCGGAGGCCAGATGGGGCGGACCTCGAACCCGACCCGCTCCAAGGCGACCCGGGCCCGACGGCGGGCCGGCCCGTCCGGGAACACCGCCGTGGCCAGCCATCCCGTCCGCTGCGCCCACGGTGCCTCCGGTCCGCTGCCGAGTCCGATCTCGGCGAGGAGCCGCCGGTACCGGTCGGCGAGGGCCCGGCGGGCCCGCACCACCTCGTCGAGCCGGGCGAGCTGGGCCACCCCGATCGCCGCGGCCACGTTCGAGAGCCGGTAGTTGAACCCGACCCGGTCGTGCCGGTAGTCGGAGCCGGGGATCTTCGCCTGGGCCGCCCGGTGCCGCACGTCGTCCAGCAGGTTCGGGTCGTCGGACACCACGGCGCCGCCGCCCCCGGTGGAGAGGATCTTGTTGAAGTTGAACGAGAAGATCCCGGCCCGACCGACCGCACCGGCGGCCCGCCCGGCCAGCGGACCGGCGGTCCACGCCGCCCCGAGCGCCTCGGCCGCGTCCTCCACCACCGGAACCCCGTACCGCCCTGCGACCTCCAGGACCGGTTCGAGGTCGGCGGGGTGGCCGAGCAGGTGGACGGGCACGATCGCGGCGGGAAGGCGGCGCCCCAGGCGGGCCCGGCGTTCGAGCTCCTCGACCACCGGTGCCGGATCGAGGTTCCAGGTGCCGGGCTCGCTGTCGACGAGCACCGGCTCGGCGCCGCACAGGCGCACCGCGTTGGCGGTGGCGACGAAGGTCAGATCCGAGACCCACACCTCGGCGCCCGGGCCGACCCCCACCGCCAGGAGCGCCAGGTGCAGCCCGGCCGTGCCGGTGGCGACCGCCACCGCACCGGCGGCACCGGTCCGGTCGGCGAGCCCCTGCTCGAAGACGCCGAGCTCCGGTCCGAAGGTGAGGTTCCCGGCCCGCACCGCCGCGGCCGCGGCCACCGCCTCCTCCTCGCCCACGGTCGGTTCGCTGAGGCGTACCCGCACCGCGCCGGTCACGGCACCCGACACTAGATCCTGGAGATCCCGCCTCCGGCGGGCCCGGCGGGACTCAGCACCGCACGAGCCGCAGCCCCAGCAGGCGGGGGAACTCCGCCGCCGCCTCGTACTCGGGGGCCCGGGCCAGGAACCCGGGCGGTGGGGGCGGTTCGGCCATCTCCTCGATCCGCAGGCCGACCTCGGTGAGGGTGTTCACGTAGACCGACAGGGGTCGGTGCACGAACGGCAGCCGCACTCCCGGGGCGACCTCTTCCGACACCACGTGTTCACCGAGGTACCCGCCGACCCGCCAGTACTGCTCTCCGAGGATGTGGTCGTCGACCCAGCCGCTGCCCGGCGCCTGGAGGAGCGGATGGTTGAGCAGGAGGACGAAGCGCCCGCCGGGCCGGAGCACCCGGCCGATCTCCACCGCCACGTCACCGAGGTCGGTGACATGTTCGAGCACGAGGCACACCAGCACGCCGTCGAAGGTCGCGGCCGGGAACGGCAGGACGCCCAGGGAGGCCCGCACGTAGCGCGGCCCGCCCCCACGCCGGCGGGCGGTGTGCAGCTGGGCCGCCGATGCGTCCACACCGACGACCGACCGCCACCCCGCCGCGGCCAGCCGACGGGCGAGCTGACCCTCACCGCAGCCGAGATCGGCGACCGCGTCGCCCGGGGGCAGCCAGGCGTCCACGAGCGGTTCGATCTGCTCCGTGTACTCGGGATCCGCGCCGGCGGTGAAGTGCGCCTGCCACCAGCCGGCGTGGCGCTCCCACGCGTCGCCAGCCCCCGCGGGTTCCGTCCCCGGGGCACCGCCGGCTCCCCCGTCCACGCGCGCCGAGCCGGCCACCGCGTCCCGAGCCTGCTCCCGGACCTCAGGCCTCGATGCCGAGCAGCGGCGCGAGGAACCGACCCGTGTGCGATCCGGCGGTCTTGGCCACCTGCTCGGGGGTTCCCTCGGCGACGATCCGCCCACCCCGGTCTCCTCCCTCCGGTCCGAGGTCGATGACCCAGTCGGCGCTCTTGACGACGTCGAGGTTGTGCTCGATCACCACGACCGTGTTCCCCACCGCCACGAGACGCTGGAGCACCCCGAGCAGGCGCCGGACGTCGTCGAAGTGCAGGCCGGTGGTCGGCTCGTCGAGGATGTAGACGGTCCGGCCGGTGGCGCGCTTGCCGAGCTCGGCCGCGAGCTTCACCCGTTGTGCCTCCCCGCCGGAGAGGGTCGGCGCCGGCTGCCCGAGACGCACGTAGCCCAGCCCGACGTCCACGATCATCTGCAACCAGCGGGAGATCGCCGGTTGGGCGGCGAACACCTCGGCCGCTTCGGCACAGGACAGGTCGAGGATCTCGGCGATGTTGCGGCCCTTCCAGGTGACCTCCAGCGTGTCGCGGTTGTAGCGGGCGCCCTTGCACACCTCGCAGGGCACGTACACGTCGGGGAGGAAGTGCATCTCGATCTTGATCGTCCCGTCCCCGGCGCACGCCTCGCACCGCCCGCCCTTCACGTTGAAGGAGAACCGTCCCGGCGCGTACCCGCGCACCTTCGCCTCCTGCGTCGAGGCGAAGAGCGCGCGGATCTTGTCGAAGACGCCGGTGTAGGTGGCCGGATTCGAGCGGGGCGTCCGCCCGATCGGGGACTGGTCGATGTTGATGACCTTGTCGAGATGCTCGGCACCCTCGATCCGGCGGTGCCGCCCGGGTACCACCCGCGAGCGGTAGATCCTCGCCGCGAGCGCTCGATGGAGGATGTCGTTGACCAACGTGCTCTTGCCGCTGCCCGACACCCCGGTCACGGCCACGAAGCACCCGAGCGGGATCCGCACGTCGATGTCGGCGAGGTTGTGCTCCGAGGCGCCGCGCACCACCAGCCACTGGTCGCCCGGCTCACGTCGCGGCGGGACCGGGATCCGCTCCGCTCCCGACAGGTAGCGCCCGGTGATCGAGCGTGGCTCCGCGATCAGGTCGTCCACGGTGCCCGCGACCACGATCTCGCCGCCCTCGGCCCCGGCGCCGGGACCGATGTCGACGATGTGGTCGGCCACCCGGATGGTCTCCTCGTCGTGCTCGACGACCAGCACCGTGTTCCCCAGGTCGCGCAGGCGCAGGAGCGTGTCGATGAGCCGCTGGTTGTCCCGCTGGTGCAGCCCGATGGACGGCTCGTCGAGCACGTAGAGCACCCCGACCAGGCCCGAGCCGATCTGGCTCGCGAGCCGGATGCGCTGCGCCTCACCACCGGCGAGTGTGCCCGCGGCGCGGTCCAGACTCAGGTAGTCGAGGCCCACGTCGAGCAGGAAGCGGAGGCGCTCCCGGACCTCCTTCAGGACCCGCTCGGCGATCATCCGTTCCCGTTCGTTCAGCTCGAGGTGGTCGAAGAGGTCGGCGGCGGCGCGGATGGACAACCGGCAGATCTCCGCGATGTTGCGGCCCGCGACCTTCACCGCCAGGGATTCCGGGCGCAGGCGGGTGCCGCCGCACGCGTCGCAGGGCAACTCCCGCATGTACCCCTCGATCATCTCCCGCATCCGGTCGCTCTCGGCTTCGCCGTGGCGCCGGGTCAGCCAGGGAACGACGCCCTCGAAGTGGGCGTGGTACTGGCGCAGCCGACCGTACCGGTTGCGGTACCGGACCTCGACCTGGCGGTCGCCGGCCCCGTGCAGCACCACCTTCTGGTGTGCCTTGCGAAGGCGACGCCACGGAACCTGCAGGGAGAAGCCGTACGCCTCGGCCACCGCGGCCAGAACCCGCTGGAAGTACTCACCCCGGAACCCCGACCAGGGCGCGATGGCACCGTCGGCGATGCTGAGATCGGGATCGGCGATCACCAGCTCGGGATCGACCTCGAAACGGGTCCCGAGGCCGTCGCAGGCGGGACAGGCCCCGTACGGGGAGTTGAAGGAGAAGCTCCGGGGGGCGAGCTCGTCGAAGCTCAGCCCGCAGGCGCTGCAGGCGAGGTGCTCCGAGAACGTGAGGGTCTCGGGTTCGGCTCCCTCCTCCCGGGGCAGCACCTCCACCTCGGCGACGCCTTCGGCGAGCCGTAACGCGGTCTCCAACGAGTCGGTCAGGCGACGCTCGATCCCGGCCCGGCGCACGAGACGGTCGACGATCACCTCGATGGTGTGGTTCTCGTACCGGGCCAGGGGGACGGCCCGTCGCTGGGCGAGCTCCACCGGTTGCCCGTCGATGCGGGCCCGGGCGAAGCCCTGTGCGGCCAGCTCGGCGAGCAGCCCCTCGTAGCTGCCTTTCCGACCCCGAACCACGGGGGCCAGCACCTGGAAGCGCGTCCCGTCCGGCAGCTCGAGCACCCGGTCCACGATCTGCTGCGGTGTCTGGCGGGTCACCTGCCGTCCGCAACGAGGGCAATGGGGCGTGCCCACCCGGGCGAACAACAGGCGCAGGTAGTCGTAGATCTCGGTGATGGTGCCCACCGTGGAGCGCGGGTTGCGGCTGGTGGACTTCTGGTCGATCGAGATCGCCGGCGACAGCCCCTCGATGACCTCGACGTCGGGCTTGTCCATCTGACCCAGGAACTGGCGCGCGTAGCTGGAGAGGCTCTCGACGTACCGGCGTTGCCCCTCGGCGTAGATCGTGTCGAACGCCAGGGACGACTTCCCGCTCCCCGACAGGCCGGTGATGACGATGAGCCGGTCACGGGGCAGGGTGACGTCGACATCCTTCAGGTTGTGCTCGCGGGCACCCCGGACGACGATGGCGGTGGGCTCACCGGCGGGTTGCCGTCGCCGGGCCGCCGATGGCCGCTGGGCGGCCGTCACGACCCCACGGCGCGCAGCTCGCGCCGCAACTCGGCGATCTCGTCCCGCAGGCGCGCCGCCTCCTCGAAGCGCAGGTCGCGTGCCGCCTCGTGCATCTCCTCCTCCAGCGACTGGATGAGCCGACCCAGCTCCGACGGCGGCACGGTCCGCAGTTCCTCGAGCAGCGCCCGGCGGCGCGTGCTGCCACGATGCCGGGACCGGCCGGTCCGCACGTCGGTGTCCTCACCTTCCCGGCGGCGCACCATCTCGAGGATGTCCACCACCCGCTTGCGCACCGTCTGGGGGTCGATGCCGTGCTCGGCGTTGTAGGCCAACTGGCGGCGCCGACGCCGGTTCGTCTCGTTGATGGCCCGCCGCATCGAGTCGGTCACCCCGTCCGCGTACATGATCACCCGGCCCCCGACGTTGCGGGCCGCCCGCCCGATCATCTGGATGAGGCTGGTCTCCGAGCGCAGGAACCCTTCCTTGTCGGCGTCGAGGATCGCGACCAGAGCCACCTCGGGAAGGTCGAGCCCTTCGCGCAGGAGGTTGATCCCCACCAGCACGTCGAAGGCCCCGAGCCGCAGATCCCGCAGGATCTCGACCCGCTCCAAGGTGTCGATCTCGCTGTGGAGGTACCGCACCCGCACCCCGAGCTCCAGGAGGTACTCGGTGAGGTCCTCGGCCATCTTCTTCGTGAGGGTGGTGACCAGCACCCGCTCGTCGGCCTCGGCCCGGGCCCGGATCTCCGCCACGAGGTCGTCGATCTGGCCACGCGTCGGTCGGACCACCACCTCGGGGTCCACGAGCCCGGTGGGTCGGACGATCTGCTCCACGACCTGCCCGGAGACCTCGAGTTCGTACGGGCCGGGAGTGGCGCTCATGAACACCACCTGGTGCACGCGTTCCATGAACTCCTCGAACCGCAGGGGCCGGTTGTCCAGGGCGCTCGGCAGGCGGAACCCGTGCTCGACGAGGGTCTCCTTGCGGGACCGGTCCCCCTCGTACTGCCCGTGGAGCTGGGGAACCGTCACGTGGCTCTCGTCGATCACGCAGAGGAAGTCGTCGGGGAAGTAGTCGAGCAGCGTGTAGGGAGGCTGGCCCGGTTCGCGGCCGTCGAGGAACCGGGAGTAGTTCTCGATACCCGAGCAGTGCCCGATCTCCCGGATCATCTCGAGGTCGAACGTGGTGCGCATCCGCAGCCGCTGCGCCTCCAGGAGCTTGCCCCGGCGTTCCAGCTCCGCGAGCCGGGCGGCCAGCTCGGCCTCGATGCCTTCGACCGCCCGCTCGAGCTGGGCGGCCGGGGTCACGTAGTGCGAGGCGGGGAACAACGCCAGGGCCTCGGTGGTGGCGGTGATCTCGCCGGTGAGCGGATCGACCCACGAGATGCGCTCGACCTCGTCGCCGAACAGCTCGATGCGCACCGCCTGTTCCTCATAGGCGGGGTACACCTCCACCGTGTCGCCCCGGACCCGGAAGCGGTTCCGGACGAATCCGGTGTCGTTCCGCTCGTACTGCAGGTCGACGAGACGGCGCAGGAGATCCCGCAGGTCGTGCTCCTCCCCCACCCGGACCCGCAACAGGTTGTGGGTGTAGTGCTCGGGGGAACCGAGCCCGTAGATGGCGGACACGCTCGCCACGATGATCACGTCCCGCCGTGAGAGGAGCGCCGCGGTGGCGGAGTGCCGGAGACGGTCGATCTCGTCGTTGATCGACGAGTCCTTCTCGATGTAGGTGTCGGTGGACGGGATGTAGGCCTCGGGTTGGTAGTAGTCGTAGTAGGAGACGAAGTACTCCACCCGGTTGCGGGGGAAGAGTTCCCGGAACTCCCCCGCGAGTTGCGCGGCGAGGCTCTTGTTGGGCGCGAGGATCAGCGTCGGGCGTTGCACCCGGGCGATCAGGCCGGCGATGGTGAAGGACTTCCCCGATCCGGTGATCCCGAGCAGGGTCTGGAACCGGTCGCCCCGCTGCAGCCCGGCGGCCAGTTCCTCGATGGCCCGGGGCTGGTCACCGGCGGGTTCGAACTCCGAGACCAGCTCCAGGTCGGGCACGTCGTCAGGCTACCGACCGCCTTCCGAGGAGGCCCCGGCACCGGAACGCTCCCGCTCCGCCATCGCCGCGAGTTCCGCCCACAACCCGGCCACCTGCGTCTCGAGATGGGAGAGGTCCCCGTCGTTGACCAGCACGTGGGTCGCCACCCGCCGCCGCTGGTCGTCATCGGCCTGCACGGCCATCCGCGCCTGGGCGTCGTCGCGGCGCAACCCCCGTCGCTCCAGGCGCTCCAGCCGCAGGGCGGTCGGGGCCTCCACGACGATCACCGCGGCGTACCCGCCGGTGTCGGACCGGCCGCCCTCCACGAGCAGCGGGATGTCGTGCACCACCACCGAGCCGACCGGCGCGGCGGCGGTCCGGCGCAGCACCTCGGCCCCGATCGCCGGGTGGGTGATCTCCTCGAGGGCCCGGCGCGCCTCCGGGGTGGCGAACGCCCGGTCGGCGAGCGCCGTACGGTCGAGCCGCCCGTCGGGACCGACCACCTCGGGCCCGAAGCGGGCCACGATGGCCCGGAACGCGTCGGTGCCCGGCTCCACCACCTCCCGGGCGATACGGTCGGCGTCGATCACGATCGCCCCCCGCCGAGCGAGCATCTCCGCCACCGTCGACTTGCCCGCACCGATCCCGCCGGTCAAGGCCACGAGCACCACGGCCGAGGATGGTACGACGACCGACGGTCACCTCGCGTGCGAGGCTTCACCACGGACCGTGACATGACTGTGAGACACCTCCTCGGCGAGGACACCCGCGTGGACGCAACCGGCGCCCCGTGGCGTGACGCGACCCTGGCACCTCGACCCCGGGTGCGCTGGCCCGGTGCGCCTCGCACACTGGCGGTCGGGCCTCGCCCGGATCCGCGTAGCGTCGGGAGCCTGGGGCGGCTGGGCCGTCTCGTGACCCTCCTGCGGTGGGTCAGCCTGGCGGTCGCAGTCGCCCTCCTGCCCGGCGCCGACGTGTCCCCGCGGCTGCTCACCGCGGTCACCGGCGTCATCCTCCTCTCGGCGAGCCTGCGCACATGGCGGCCCTTGCGTCTCCAGCCGACATGGAGGTCGGAGGCATGGCTTCTCCTCGATCTCGCGCTCGCGGTCGGGGCGATCATCGTGACCGGCGGGTTCACGAGCCCGTTGCTGCTCACCCCACTGGCCCCGATCCTCGCCGCCGCGTACGCCTGGGGGTACCGGGAGGGGATCGCCGCTGCCGCCCTGGCCCTGGGGGCGGTCGGCCTCGGTGACGCCATCGCCGGTGCCTCGCCGGACACCCTCCGCATCGGTGCGCTCGTCACGGCCGTCATCCTCGCCGCCGCGGGCGTCGGCGGCTTCACCCATCAGGTCTGGACCGCGGCGGAGCGCAGCCACCAGGCCACCCTCGACCAGGCGACCCGCCTGCGCATCGCCAACGACCTGCTGCACACGTTGCACGACGTCGTCCAGACCCTCCCCGCGTCCCTCGACCTGCGCGACGTGCTCACCTCGGCCCGGCACCGCCTGCGCGAGCTGTTCGGCGCCGAGGTCACCGTCGTGCTCGTCCCCGACGAGCTCGTCGGCGGGTGGCGGGTCGAGTTGCACGACGGGGTGCGCCTCCCCCACCATCTGGCCGACCGCGAGCTCCCCGACGTGGTGGCCCGGGCGGCGCATGCCACAAGCCCGGTCGTGGGATCCGGAGCCGGCGGTCGAGGCGAGGTCTTCCATCCCGACAGCCGCTCGGTCGCGGCGGTCGCGTTGGCGGCCCAGGACCGCACCGTCGGCATCCTCGTGCTCGAGCACTCCGCGCCCGACCACTTCGGCGCCGACGACCTCCAGCTCCTCGCCGAGGTCGCCTCCACGCTGGCGCTGGCGGTCGACAACGCCGCCTGGTTCGCCAAGCTCTACACGCTGGGCGCCGAAACCGAACGGGCCCGGATCGCCCGCGACCTCCACGACCGCGTCGCCCAGTCCCTCGCGTCGGTGGGCTTCGGACTGGAACGCCTCGCCGCTCGCAGCGGGCAGGACGTCGACGCGGTCCGCGAGCTCCACACGGTGCTCCGCTCGGTGGTCACCGATCTCCGGGACACGCTGTACGAGTTGCGCACCGCCGTCGACGAGAACGAGCCCTTCGCCACCGTCGCCGCACGCTACGTCGCCCGGTGGGAGCGCCGAACCGGGGTACGCGCCCAGCTCTCGGCCGACACCGACGGGCTGCGCCTCCCGGTCCAGGTGGAACAAGAGCTGTGCCGTATCCTGCAGGAGGCGCTCACCAACGTCGAACGCCACGCGCAGGCCACGACGGCCTGGGTCGTCTGGAGCATCGACGGGCGCCGGGCCGTGCTCGAGATCCGCGACGACGGCAGCGGCTTCGATCCGGGCCACCTCGGGCCCGACTGCTACGGCCTCCGGGGCATGCGCGAGCGCGCCGACGCGATCGGCGCCGCGTTCGCGCTCGACACCCATCCCGGTCGCGGGACACGCCTCCGGGTCGAACTGGAGGTCACCACATGACCCGGGTGCTCATCGCCGACGACCACCAACTCGTCCGTCAGGCGCTCCGCCGGGCCGCCGAAGAGGCGGGCATGGAGGTGGTGAGCGAAGCCGCCGACGGTGACGAAGCCGTCCGCCACGCCCGCACCTGCGCGCCGGACGTGGTGCTCATGGACGTCTCCATGCCGATCGTCGACGGGGTGGAGGCGACGCGCCGGATCCGCACCGCGAACCCCACGGTTCGGGTCCTCGTCCTCACGATGCACGACGAGGACGAACTGCGCGCCCGGGCCCTGCAGGCGGGTGCCTCCGGCTTCCTCACCAAGGACTGCACCATGCATGAGGTGATCGAGGCCCTGCAGGCCGTGGCCACGGGTGAGGTCCTCCTCAGCGCCGAGATCGCCGGGCGGATGCTGCGCGCCGTCGACCACCCCGACGGTTCGCTCCCCGGTGACGGCGTGGACCCCCTGTCCGGGCGCGAGCGGGAGATCCTCCAACTCGTCGCCGACGGCAGCACGACCGCGGAGATCGCCCGGCGGCTCTCCATCAGCGCCAAGACGGTCAAGAACCACCTGGCGTCGATCTACGCGAAGCTCGACGCCCGGGACCGGACCCAGGCCGTGCTCACGGGCGTGCGGCGCGGGATCGTTCACCTCGCCTGAGCGCGGCTCGACCCGCCCTCACGCCTCCGGCCCGGACCCCTCCACCTCGGGCCCACCACCATCGCCTTGCTCACCATCACCCGGCGCACCGGCCGCGGTCGTCTCCGAGGCATCGCCGGCCGCCTCGTAGGCGGGCCCGATGTAGTTGCCGTGCTCGTCGAAGGCTTCCTCCCCGAAGTGCTCCCGGTACTCCGCGGAGACCCGCCCGCCCTCGGAGGCCTTCTTGATCGACAGGGAGATGCGCCGCCGGTCCTCGTCGATGTCGACGATCTTCACCCACAGTTCCTCCCCGGGACTCACCACCTGATCCGGGGTCTCGACGTGCTGGGCCGACATCTCCGAGATGTGCACGAGACCTTCGATCCCGTCCCCCACCTGCACGAACGCACCGAACGGCACGAGCTTCGTGACCCGTCCGTACACGAGTTCGTCGACGTGATGCGTCGACGCGAACTCCTGCCACGGATCCTTCTGCGCCTTCTTGAGCGACAGCGAGATCCGTTCCCGGTCGAGGTCCACGTCGAGCACGATCACCTCGACCTCGTCGCCCACCTGCACGACCTGCGACGGGTGATCCACGTGCTTCCAACTCAACTCGGACACATGGATGAGCCCGTCCATCCCCCCGAGGTCGACGAACGCCCCGAAGTTCACCACCGACGACACCACGCCACGGCGGCGCTCACCCGGCTTGAGGTTGGCGAGGAACTCGTCGCGCTGCTCCCGCTGGGTCTCCTCGAGGTACGCCCGCCGCGACAGGACGACGTTGTTTCGGTTGCGATCCAGCTCGATGATCTTGCAGTCGAGCTCCCGGCCCACGAACGGCTGCAGGTCGCGCACCCGCCGCAGATCCACCAGGGACGCGGGAAGGAAGCCGCGCAGGCCGATGTCGAGGATGAGCCCGCCCTTCACCACCTCGATGACCGGGCCGCGCACCACGCCGTCGCCTTCCTTGATCTTCTCGATCGTGCCCCAGGCGCGCTCGTACTGGGCCCGCTTCTTCGAGAGGATGAGCCGCCCGTCCTTGTCCTCCTTCTGGAGGACGAGCGCTTCGAGCTTGTCGCCGATCGAGACCACCTCGGCCGGGTTCACGTCGTTGCGGATCGACAGCTCCTTGGCCGGGATCACTCCCTCCGACTTGTACCCGATGTCGAGCAGCACCTCGTCGGCGTCGATCTTCACCACCGTCCCGGTGACGAGCCCACCCTCGTCGAACTCCACCAGCGTGGCGTCGATGGCGTCCGACAGCGACATGCCGCCGAGATCGTCTTCGACGACCCGGGTCGTCGGTTCGTCGGGATGGGCACCGGCACCCGGGGTCGTGGCGGCGGGCTCGGGCGACGGCTGGTCGAGGTGCTCGGCCGCGACGGCGACCGCTTCGTGTTCGGACAAGAGGGATGGGCTCCTGGATGATGATCGGGGCTGGTCGGCTGAAACGGTCAGGTTACCGGCCGGGCGGGCGATGTGCGAGAAGGAGGAGTTCCGGGTCGTCCGGTGTCGGCGGCGCCGCCCGGTAGCGCCCGGGCCGCACCCCGTGGACGGCGTCGACCACGAGCCCCGCCCGCTGCGCGAGGAGCCGCAACTCCCGGGGGGTGAAGCAGGTGGTCCAGAGCGTCGCGGCACGCACCCGACCGGATGGGTCGCGCAACTCGGACGTCTCGGTGAGCACGCCGGAGGTCACGTCGAACCGTTCGCCCTCGCCGAGGTCGCGGATCGCGAACGCCACCGACGCGGCGCTGAGCGCCAGCCGGCCGGCGGGCCGCAGCGCGGCGGCGAGCCGGGCGAACACCACCTCGTCGTCGTCGCCGCCGAGGAGTCCGAAGCCACCCTGGCACAGGCACAGCACCGCGTCGTAGCTCCCGTCGGCCCCGAAGGTGCGCAGGTCCTGGCACACGACCGCGACCGGCAGGCCCTCGGCCCGAGCCGCAGCCCGGGCGAGGCGGCAGAAGGTGGGACTGGCGTCGACCGCGTGGACCCGCACGCCCCGGCGGGCGAGGGCCAGTGCGTGCCGGCCGGGTCCGCACCCGGCGTCGAGGACGAGATCGCCGGCACCGAGACCGAGGGCTGCGGCGAGGAACCCGACCTCCTGGTCGGTTCCCCGGGTGAACGCGGCCCGCAGGTATGCCTCACCGAGGAAGTCGGCGATGGGGTTGAACCACAAGCCCCGGGCGTTCACTTCGCGTCGGCCCAGCTCCGACCGAACCCGACCTCGACCACGAGCGGTACCCGGAGCGGCACGGCGTGCTCCATGACGTCACGGGTGAGCGCCTCGGCCTCCCCCCGCTCGGCTTCGGGCACCTCCAGCACGAGCTCGTCGTGCACGGTGAGCACCATGCGGCTCCGCAGGCCCTCCCGGCGGAGTGCGTCGTCGAGCCGCACCATCGCCACCTTGAAGATGTCGGCTGCGCTGCCCTGCACCGGGGCGTTCTGCGCCATCCGCTCCCCCATCTGCCGGATGCGGACGTTGTCCGACGCGAGCTCGCTGATGGGCCGGCGCCGGCCGAGGATCGTGGTCGTGTACCCCCGGGACCGGGCCTCGGCGACCGTCCGCTCCATGAACTCCCGCACCTTCGGGAACGACGCGAAGTAGGCATCGAGGATCTCCCGGGCCTGGTCAGTGGGGATGTCGAGCCGCTGCGCGAGCCCGTAGGCCTCCATCCCGTAGGCCAGGCCGTAGTTCACGACCTTGGCGAACCGGCGCTGGAACGGGTCGACCTCCTCGGGATCGACACCGAAGACGCGGGCCGCGGTGATCGTGTGCACGTCGAGCGAGCGACGGAACGCGTCGATGAGGCCCGGGTCCTCGGCGAGATGGGCCAGCACCCGCAGCTCGATCTGCGAGTAGTCGGCGGTGAGCAGCCCGCATCCCGCATCGGCGATGAATGCCCGGCGCATCTCCCGCCCGTCCGCGGTGCGCACCGGGATGTTCTGGAGGTTCGGGTTCTCCGAGGAGATGCGGCCGGTGGTGGTGGCGAGCTGGTTGAAGGTCGCATGGATCCGCCCGTCGGGGCCGATGAGCGGGGGGAGGGCGTCCGCATAGGTGCTCCGGAGCTTCTCCGCCTCCCGGTAGCGCAGCAGGGCGTCGAGGATGGGGTGTGGCTGCTGGGCCGCCATCTTCTGGAGCGAGTCCGCGTCGGTTGACGGACCGGTCTTCGTCTTCTTCACCGGGCTGAGGCCAAGCTTCTCGAACAGCACCCGTCGCAGTTGGGGCACCGAATTGATGACGAACACCTCACCGGCGAGGGCGTGGATCTCGGCTTCGAGCCCGGCGAGGCGGGCGTTGAGGTCGCGGCCGAGCTCCTCGAGGAACGCCCGGTCGACCCGTACCCCGGCGTCCTCCATCCGGGCCAACACCCCGATGAGGGGAAGCTCCACGTCCCGGTACAGGCCGGTGAGGCCTCGTGCGTCCAACGCCCCGGCGAGCTCGTCGGCCAGCCGGCCCACCGTCACCGCGGCGCGGGCCAGGTCCTCGGGGACGAAGTCGTCGAGGCCCAGTTCCAGCGTCCCGTCCCGTCCCGCCCCGTCCGGTGAGGGGAGGTCCACGGCGAGGTACCTCGCCGCAAGCTCGTCGAGCGGATACCGGCCCGCTCCCGGCTCCAGGAGATAGGCCATCACCGCGGTGTCGTGCGCCACCGCGTCGAGCCGCACGTCGCCGGTGCGGACGAGTCCGTGCATGAGCTCCTTGGCGTCATGCGTCACCACCGATGGCCCCTCGGGCCCGGCGACCAACCCCTCGAGGGCACGGCGCAGCTCGGCCGCGGGCAGGAACTCGCCGGGCAGCACGACGGCTTCGTCGGGACCGCTACGCACGGCGAGGGCGCGCAGCGTACGCCGACCCGGGGTCCCGGCCCACGCCCCCCAGCAGGCGACACCACCCGTCCGGTCCAGCGAGGCGAGCCACTCGGCCGCCTGGTTCGCGTCGACGGGCAGACGGGCGGCCACCTCCGGCAGCGTGGTCCCGTCGGCCCGCCCGGCGGGCTGGCCCACCGCCTCCAGGAGGCGGGGGTACAGGCTGCGGAACTCCAGCTGGGTGAACAGGACGCGCACCGCCTCGGGGTCGAAGCCCCCGACCCGCAGCGCGTCGAGGTCCACCTCGATGGGCACGTCCCGGGCCAGGCGCATCATCTCCCGGTTGTGGAACACCTGTTCCCGATGGGCGCGCAGCTGCTCGCGTTGGCGGGCCGGCACCTCGTCGAGGTGGGCGTAGAGCCCTTCGAGGTCGCCGTAGGCCCTGATGAGTTTCGCGGCGGTCTTCTCCCCGATCCCGGGCACGCCCGGCAGGTTGTCGCTGGGGTCGCCCCTCAGCGCCGCGTAGTCGAGGTACCGCGACGGTGGCACGCCGGTGCGGGCCTCGATCCCGCCCTCGTCGTAGAGCACGTAGTCGGAGACCCCGCGCCGGTTGTAGAGCACCTTGAGGGCGGGGTCGCGCACGAGTTGGAAGGCGTCACGGTCGCCGGTGACGACGATCACGTCGCTGCCCGCCGCGACGGCTCGCTCCGCGAGCGTGGCGATGAGGTCGTCGGCTTCGTATCCCTCGGCCTCGAGCACGGGGATGGCCAGCGTGTCGAGCACCTCCCGGATGAGGGGCAGTTGCGAGCGAAACAGGTCGGGCATCTCCTTGCGGCCGGCCTTGTAGGTCTCGTCCCGCTCCTTCCGGCGTGTGGGCGCCGCGGTGTCGAAACAGACAGCCAGGTGGTCGGGCCGGAGATCGCCGAGCACCTTCACCAGCATCGAGGTGAAGCCGTAGACGGCGTTCGTCACCTGTCCCGAGGAGGTGACGAGGTCGGTGGGCAGCGCGTAGAACGCCCGGTAGGCGAGGGAATGGCCGTCGAGGAGCAGCAGCGTGCTCACTCCGGCATCGTAGGTTCGGCCGGTGGGGCGCAGTCGGGGCGGCGGCCGGTGGCCTCAGGGCCCGGCCGGCACGAGCCCCCCGTCGACCACGAGCCGGGCGACCTCGTGCACCTTGCTGCGCCGGTTCATCGCCTCGGTCTGTAGGAACCGCCACGCGTCCTGTTCGCGCAGGCCGTGCTGGTCCATGAGGATGCCCTTCGCCCGGTCGATGACCTTGCGTGCCTCGAGCCGCTCGCTGAGGTCCTCGACCTCGGCTTCGAGGCTGCGCAACTCCGCGTACCGGCCGAGCGCGACTTCGATCGCGGGGATGAGGTCACCCTTCTGGAAAGGCTTCACGAGGTAGCCGATCGCGCCGGCGTCACGGGCCTGCTCCACGAGGTCCCGTTGGCTGAAGGCGGTGAGGATGAGCACCGCGGCGAGACGTTCGCTGGTGATCTGCCGCGCGGCCGACAGACCGTCGAGGCCGGGCATCTTGATGTCGAGGATCGCGAGATCGGGATGCAGGGTACGAACCAGTTCGACCGCTTCGTCACCGCGCCCGGTCTCCCCGACCACCTCGTACCCCTCTTCCTCGAGCAGCTCCCGCAGGTCCATCCGGATGATCGCCTCGTCTTCGGCGATGACGACGCGGGTCGGTCCGCCCACGGCGCCGGTCACCGTGCGCCCCGGGACGCGGCGAGCTCGGCGGCCATCCGGTCGAGGAGGGTGTCCTGTTCGGCGACGAGGCGCTGGATCTCCCGGCGCAGGTGCTCCCGGTGCGCGCCGATCGCGTCGGCGTGCCGTCGAGCCTCGGCGGCCTCGGCGTCGGTGATCGGCGTCTCGGCCACCAAGGCCCGCAGGCGCGCGTCCTCGGCCTCTTCCTCGAGGTACTGCGCCTGCTCCTCGGTGACCGCCAGCTCGGCCCGCAGGCGCTTGAGGCGTTCATGCACCGCCCGCAGGCGGCGTTGCAGGATCACGGCACTCATCGTGGGGAGTCTACGGCCTGCGGGACCAGGGCACCCCGAGGTTCGGACCACCCGGATAGGTTGCCGCCATGGCCTACCCGATCTTCACCGAGGAGCACGAGGAGCTGCGCCGCAGCGTGCGGCGGTTCGTCGACACCGAGCTCCGCCCCCACGTCGAGGACTGGGAGGAGGCCGGGTCCTTCCCCGATGAGGTGTTCCGCCGCTGCGGCGAACTCGGCTTCCTCGGCCTGCACTACCCCACCGAGTGGGGCGGCTCGGGCGGTGACCTGGCGGCGAGCCTGCTGTTCGTGGAGGAGCTCGCCCGCTGCGGGTGCGGCGCCATCCCGATGGCGGTGTCGGTGCAGAGCCACATGTGCACCCCGGCGATCGCGCTGTTCGGCACCGACGACCAGAAGGAACGGTACCTGCGGCCTGCCATCGAGGGCCGCCGGATCGGCGCCATCGCGATCACCGAACCGGATGCCGGCTCCGACGTGGCCGGGATCACCACCCGAGCGGTCCCCGACGGCGACGAGTGGGTGATCGACGGCCGCAAGATGTTCATCACGAACGGCGCCCGGGCCGACTGGCTGACCCTCGTCGCGCAGACCGAACCGGGTTCCCGCCACCGGGGCATCACGCTCTTCCTCGTCGACACCGACACCCCCGGGGTGGCGGTGTCACGCAAGCTCCGCAAGCTCGGCATGTGGGCCAGCGACACCGCGGAGATCGCGCTCGACGGGGTGCGCGTGCCGCACGCGAACCTCATCGGGAGCCACCCGGGCGAGGGGTTCCGGCAACTGGCCACCCAGCTCCAGTACGAGCGCCTCGCCGGCGCCGCGGCCTCGGTGGGGCACGCCGCGGAGACCCTCGAGCGCACCATCGCCTACGTACGGGAACGTCGGGCCTTCGGCCGCCGACTCGCCGACTTCCAGGTGATCGCCCACCGCCTGGCCGACGCCGCCACCGAGCTGGAGGCCGCCCGGGCGCTGCTGTACACCACCGTCTGGCGCACCCAGCAGGGGGAGTACCCGGTGGCCGAGATCTCGATGGCGAAGAAGTACGCCGCCCAGGTGCAGTGCCGGGTCGCCGACACCTGCCTCCAGTGCTTCGGCGGCGCCGGCTACCTCCATGAGGAGCCGGTCAGCCGTGCCTACCGCGACGCCCGCCTGAACCGGATCGGCGCGGGGACCGACGAGATCATGAACGAGGTGATCGCGAAGCGGATCGGCATCGTGGACGCGTGAGTTCCGCTCCCCCCGTGGTCTCACCGTTCGTCCGCGGGGCAGGCCGGGAGTCCGCCGCCGAGGACCGGGGAGGATCAGGGCAGGAACCGCACCGCTCCGGCGAACCCGTGCCGTTCGGGGTCGGTCCGTGCCGGGGCGACGATCACCCCCGCGGCGCGGCCCCGGGCCTCCACCACGAGGCCTGCGCCCACCGCCATCGTCACGTGCTCCGCGCCATCCGGACCGTAGGCCAGGAGGTCTCCCGGGCGGAGCTGCTCGACGGGGACGGGCACACCGAGCCGGAGCTGTGCACCCGAGAAGTGCGGCAGACCGATGCCGGCCTCCCGCCAGGCCCGCTTCGTGAGACCCGAGCAGTCGTAGCTGTCCGGCCCGGCGGTCGCGTACACGTAGGGCTTGCCGACCTGTGTCAACGCGAACAGCACCACGCGCACGGCCCACGGGGGCGCGCCGGCAAGGGCGTCGTCGACCAGCTGCGCCGGGACGCGCACCCTCACCCACGGCGACGCGACGAGCCGGGCGGCGAGGGCACGCCGGGCCTCGGTCCAGCCCGGGTCCGCGCCAGGATCGCCGCCGGCCGCCACCGCCCGATCGAAGGCACGTCGGGCCTCGTCGGCGGCCCGGGCGATCCCGTCGGGTCCCGGTGCCTCGGGGCCGGCCGGTGCCACGAGCGCCACGTCACCCCCGACCGAGGCGAGCTTCTGGGACAGGACCTGCTCCCGGTCGGCGAGCTCTGACCGTTTCTGCACCAGGTCGTCGCGCCGGGCGACCCCGTCCCGGATCCGTTGCC
>Ga0308410_1000163_pt1 | contig 31426 bp, 31 predicted proteins | sample HotsprOSTMatCore_FD_203467 | JGI IMG/M metagenome (GOLD analysis project Ga0308410, IMG submission 203467) | Hot spring phototrophic mat microbial communities from Octopus Spring, Yellowstone National Park, Wyoming, United States -... | ecosystem: Environmental > Aquatic > Thermal springs > Hot...
GCGAACGACCGATGCGCTTTCCTATCGCCGACCGTTTCATCCCTGGCGATGATGACGAGACGGCCCTGGCGGAAGGCGTTTTGACCCTTGTCAAAGGGGGATTCAACACTCTCCTGATGGATCCCAGCCCCCGGAATCGGGCCCTTTTGGAACGAACCGGCCTCACGCGCATCACCTGGGCGGTGTACAATCCGCCGGGGTACGCCTTCGATTACGGAGGGATCCATTCCGAGGCGATCGAAAACTTTGCCCAATCGCTGGTCCAGAAGTATCGCGAGGCCGGATTTGCGCCTGAGCAGATGGCGCTCTTCACGATGTCGGACGAGCCGGGGTGGTACTATCCGGCCATGTTTCGGGCACTGACGAACTCCCCCGCGGGTCTGAACCGTTTCCGGGAGTATCTGCGCGCTCGGAACATTTCCCCCCACGACCTCGGGCATCGCCGGTGGGAGGACGTTTTTCCGCTGGGCCGCTCGGGCGCCCGTAATCTTCCCTCTCGACGGCTGTTTTACTGGACGATGCGGTTTTTCGCCTGGGATTCGGCCCGCCACTTTTCCGACTGCACCCGGGCGCTGGAGCGCGCCTTCTATACGAACCTGCCGGTGATCGCCAACTGGAACTTCTTTACCGGCCGGCTTTACGTTCCAGGTCCCGTGGCCAACAATGGGGAGAAGGACAGTCCGGACGCGGCGATGGGAGGGCACGACTGGCTCGAATTCGGCCGGATGCGCGGGGGCACGATGCTCTGGACGGAAGACTGGTTCTCGGATGCGCAAGCGCCCCAATGGTCGTGGTATGCGGCCCGCTTACGGGAGGGCGCCCGCCAGGGGGGCGTCTCTTTTGGGGGCTATGTGATTCCCCGCACGGCCGGCGATCGAACGGACGGCATTCTGCAGAAGATTCTGACGCTGGTCGGATGCGGGGGAAAGGCCATTAAATACTTCGTGTTCGGGCCGGAATACAATTTTCCCGGCAATTGTTACTCCGAAAACGTTCGGGTGCTGCCCACCATGGCGGAGACGCATCGGCTTATTGGACGGGCCGAGGCCCTGCTTTGGCCGGGACGGATGCCGCGGTCGCCGGTAGGGCTTCTCTGGCCGCGGAGCGCCCAGATGTGGGATGCCCTCGAGGATCGCAGCCCGCAGACCATTCAGGATGCCACCAATACGGATCTGAACCGTCAGACCGTGGACTACTGGGCCGAGCTGTTCAATCTTTATCAGGCCCTTCAGCATGCCAACCTTCCCGCCGACGTGGTGGATGAGGATGACCTGACGGACGAAGGGCTGAGATCCTTCCGGGTGCTCTATGTCACGGCGCCCGATATCCCGGTCGAGGGCCAGGCCGCGCTGGTTCGATGGGTGGAGACCGGCGGCGTTCTCGTGATGACGTGCGGGGCGGGCGGATTCGATCGCTACCATGAGCCCACCCGCGTGCTGGCCAAAGGGCTGGGGTATACCGAAACGGCGCCTTCCCGCCAGCTCATCGCCCATGTCCGACGACTTCCGGAGGCCGGTTCGGGAATCGCGCCCGAAGGCCCCTTTACCGCGCACGGTCCCCGTAGTTCGCTGACGGTGGCACGGGGAGACGTTCGGGCGGCGTTCGATGACGGATCTCCCGCGGTCGTGTCATGGACGGTGGGGAAAGGCCGATGCGTCCGCTTCTCCTGGTTCCCCGGCCTTTCCTATGCCGCCCGGCAGTCGGGTCAGGCGCCCGATGGTCTGCCCTCGGGCTGGGATCCCGTGCTGCGAGCGATGATCGTCGGGCCAGTCCGGGACGCCGGCGTGACGCCGCCGGTTCGCGTGGACCGGGAATTTGTCGAAACGCCGATGCTGGTTTCCGAGGAGGGCGTGGCTGTGACGTTGCTCAATTGGTCGGGGAGTCCTATCGAACGCCTGGAGGTCGAGGTTGCGTCGGGATTCCGGCCGAATCGCGTGGAAAGCGCGCGGCTCGGGGCGCTGGCGTTCGATGCCGGAACAGAGGGGACGGTTCGGGTGGCGCTTCCGCTCGGATCGGCGGACATCCTGACGATGACGAAGCCATGAGCAAACGGATTCTGCTTCATGTCTGTTGCGGGCCCTGCGCGGCGGGCTGTTGGGAGACGTTGGCGCGGGCCGGATGGGATGAGATCGTGCTCTTCTACTCCAACGCCAATATTGCGCCGCGAGCCGAGTATGAAAACCGGTTGGAGGCGCTTCGCGTCGTCGCCGATCGGACGGGACTCCCCTTGCTGGTGGATGCGTATGAGCCGGAGGCCTGGGAGGCCGCCTGCGCGGGACTGGAGCAGGAGCCGGAAGGGGGCGCTCGCTGCGATCGCTGTGTTCAGTTTCGATTGGCCCGGACGGCGGCCCGGGCCGCGGCGGAGGGAATCGAGGCCTTCACGACGACCTTGACCATCAGTCCGCACAAGTCCAGCGCCCGGATCCTTGCCGCCGGCGCCGCGTGGTCCGGCTTTCAGCCCTGCAACTTCAAGAAGGGAGGCGGGTTCGCCCGGGCCATGAGGCTGGCCCGGGCCTGGTCGCTCTACCGTCAACGCTATTGCGGGTGCCGCTTTTCCCTGATGTCCGTGGCTCGGTCCGTCCCCGATTCCCCTGCCGACTGATTTAATGCCTTGACGTCGGCGAGTTCGATCGGTACCCTAATGTTTTATGAGTCAAACACGAAAAGGCTTGGCCGTCTCCCATCCGCGCGTGACGCCTTCGATGCAGGACTGTCTGGAGGCGATTCTTCGGCTTCAGCGGGAGAAGGGGGCGGCCCGCGTGAGGGACCTGGCACGGGCGCTCTCGATTCATAAATCCACCGTGACAGCCATGCTTCGCCAGCTCAGCCGGCGGGGACTGATCCGCTACCGTCCCTACGAGCTGGCCGTCCTGGAACCCTCCGGATGGGCGATCGCCGAGCGGGTCACGGGCGACCACCATCAGATTCGGACGTTTCTGCAGGAGATTCTGCTCCTTGATGCCGATGCCGCTGAGGCCAACGCCTGCCGACTCGAGCATGCCGCCGACCGACGGTTGATCGAGCGCATTGATCTGTTTGCGCGCTATCTCCACGAAAACCCCCGGCGCCACCACCGGGTTCGGAGCGATTTTGCCCGGTTTCTGGAACGGGCCCATCCCCGCCGTTGGTCCCCGAAACGGGGAGAGGAGGCGCCATGAGCGACGCCCTGTTCACCGTGGCCCTTGTCGGGAATCCGAACTGCGGTAAGACGACGCTGTTCAATGCCCTGACAGGCGAATGCCGGTATGTGGGCAACTGGCCGGGTGTGACCGTGGAGCGGGCCGAGGGCGCCTACCGTCACGAAGGACGCGAGGTCTGGGTGGTGGATCTGCCAGGTCTCTATTCCCTCACGCCGTTTACCCCCGACGAGGCGATCAGCGCCGATTTTCTCAAGGGCGGAGCGGCGGATGTGGTGGTGAACGTGGTGGATGCCTCCAATCTCGAGCGGAGCCTTTACCTGACCACACAGCTGATGGAAACAGGTCGTCCCCTGATCGTTGCGCTGAACATGACGGACCTGGCTGCGGCCCGGGGTATGGTTGTTGATGCCGAAGCCCTTGCCCGCCAGCTCGGATGCCCGGTCATTCCTATGGCGGCCTGGAAGGGTGAGGGGGTCGAAGCCTTGAGGAGGGCCATCCTCAAGACCGCCGCCGGGCCGCCGGCCCGGCCGGTGCTTCCTCCCGAACGGCGGGAGGAGGCGGACCGTTACGGCTGTGCCCGTGAAACGGCCAGGCAGGTGGTTCGCCAGAGTGCCGAGGCGCCGGTGCTCTTTTCGGAACGCGTGGATCACGTGGTGTTGAGTCGCCTCTACGGTATTCCTCTCTTTCTGGCCGTCATGTTCGCGGTGTTCTGGGTCACGGTGCGCGCGTCCGAGCCCCTCATGGGTCTGATTGACGAGGGATTGGGGCGCCTACTCGTGGAGGGCGGTCGTGCGCGGTTGGAGACCCTGGGCGCGCCGGAGTGGGTGAGGTTGCTTCTGGCGGACGGCGTGGGGACCGGGCTTCGGGCCGTTGCGACCTTTCTGCCGCCCATCTTTTTCATCTTCATCTGCCTGGCGCTCCTTGAAAATTCGGGGTACATGGCACGGGGAGCCTTTGTCATGGATCGGGTGCTTCGCTGCATTGGGCTTCCTGGGCGGGCCTTCCTGCCTATGCTGGTGGGTTTTGGCTGCAATGTGCCGGGCATTCTAGCGACTCGGACGCTGCCGGAACGCCGGGAGAGGCTCCTGACGCTACTTCTAAATCCCTTCATGTCCTGCAGTGCCCGGCTGCCGGTCTATACGGTCTTTGCCATGGCCCTGTTTCCCACGTCGGCCAATCTGATTGTCTTTTCGCTCTATCTTGTCGGAATTCTGGTGGCGATCGGAAGCGGCCTTCTTTTCGGCCGCACGATCCTGCAAGGCGAGGTTTCGACCACCGTGATGGAATTGCCGGAGTACCAGATGCCCGATCTCCGGGCCGTCCTGCGTCATGCCTGGGAGAATTTGAAAGGCTTCATGGTTCGGGGAGGAATATGGATTGTGACGGCCATCACCGTGCTGAGTCTGGCCAACGGGCTTCGTCTGCCGGCCGGGGATTCCCCTCTGGAACGGCTCGGCAAGGGTCTTCTTCCTGTCCTCCGGCCCCTGGGGATTACCGATGAGAACTGGCCGGCATCCGTTGGTCTGATTACGGGGCTGTTTGCCAAGGAGTCGGTGGTCGGAACGTTGGATGCCATCTATTCGCAGAAGGACCGGGCCGCCGCCGAGGAAACCGCGGCGGCGACCGGGGACGATGAGGAGGGGCCCTCGCCCCGCCTAATGGAGTCGCTCCGTCGTCATTTTCACTCCCGCGTGTCGGCGTATGCCTATCTCCTGTTCGTTCTGTTGTACAGTCCCTGCATTGCCGCCCTGGCCGCCATTCGGCGCGAGGCGGGGATCGGGTGGATGTGGTTTTCGTTTCTGTATCAAACCGTCCTGGCTTGGACGCTGGCCATGCTGTTCTATCAGCTTGCCACGGCCGCGTCCGACCCCCGTCGAGCCTTGTCGGCCGTTGGGGGTGGTCTGGTGATTCTGGGGCTTTTGATGGTGGGACTTTATGTCTGGGGGAGGAGAAGGAGCGCGCGATGATCTGGGGTTTTCGGCATGGCCATCGGCGGTGTTACGGCGCTCGGCATGGGAGCGCCGCGGGGAAGCCTCAAGAGGAGAGGAGCCTGGCCGAAGGGTTTGAAGGCCATCACTACGAGATTCTGGAGAGTCCGGATCGGCATCTCCGGGAGATGGGCTTCTTCCCCGGCGCTCATGTTCGCGTCATTCGGAATGTGCCGGATGAGCACGGGCTGGTCGTCGGGCTCGGACGGTCCCGTTATGTGCTGGGGCGCGCGGCGGCCGCCGACATCCGGGTGGCGGATCGCGGCGGTTGCCGGCGGTGCGGGGGTGGTGGGCCGCCCCCCTTTGGCCCGCCATTTGCCGGTGGCCAGACAACCTGATATCCTGGGGCCTTGGGAGGATCAGATCAAACGATGAACGATCAACCCTGGGGACGACTCCTTGGCGGATCCGAAGAGGCCATGGCGCGCTCGTTTCGGGCCTTCGAGACCCAACCGGTGGACGTGGAGGCCGACGACGGCGAGATGCCGGGACCGCGTGACGGATTGACCACACTGGCACGGGAGGTTCGGGTGACAGGACCGGGGACCTTTTTTCGGCGGGCCCGCCGGACCTTGATCTTCACCCCCGATCCGCAGGCCGGCGGGTGGTGGTTCGACCGAACGGATCTGACGGATCACCTGCCCATCAAGGTTTCGATTCATACGGTCTGGACGACGGAGCGCAACATCGTGCTCTGCAGCGGTTCGCCGCGCAACTACATGCGTATGGTGGAACACATCATCGCGCTCAAGACAGGCCTTGGCCTGGATTGCGTGACGGTGAAAATGGACTCCGGTGATCCGCCACTCTTCGATCGCGGCAGCCTCGATCTGGTGGAGGCCATCGAGGAAGCGGGACTTGTAACCCTTCCTCCGCCGCCGACCTATCTGACGGTGCGGGAACCTGTGTCGCTCATGGGCCCCAACGGGAGTTTTCTGATCCTGCGTCCCTGCCGGGACGGCCGTCCCGTACTCCGAGTGGATTGTGCCGTGGACTTTCCGAACGCCATCGGCCGCCAGCGGCTGCGGGTCACCCTCACGCCCGAACGCTTCCGGTACGCCGCTCAGGCGCGGACCAACTGCACGCGGGCGCAGATGCTCTTTTGCAAGACCATCGGGCAGCTCTTCGCGGACACCCGCAACCTGGGGTATACGCGCCACAACATACTCATTGCGGGGCCCAAACGATACGTCAACGAGCCACGGATGATCGTCCACGGCAAATCCCTCGAAGCCGTCTGGCATCGGTTCGGGCTGGACCTGTTGGCGGCGATCGCCTTGATTGACGGGGGGCGGTTCTGCGGCGAAATTCTCTCATGGAAAGCCGGCCACACGCTCGATGTTCAAATGATCCGGGCCCTGACCCGTCACCGGCTGCTGGTGCCGGTCGCTTTCTCCTGAGCGGATTCTTCGACGTTTCCGGTCAGACGAACGATCGCGCGGCTGTACACTTCCTCCCGTTCGGGATCCCAGGCATAGCCGGCGCCAATGGGGTCTTCAGGAATCACTGGGACAAGGCCAGAGGCGACGAGATCCTCGAGCCGGGTGGGGGGATGGCCCTGTTGATGGCGGAAGCGCAGGGCGGCGCGATTGAGAAGGAAGAGATCGCGGGTCCATTGGAGTTGCCGTTCCAGCCTCGTGGCCAAGTCGTGATCGGTGGTGGCGGCGATCTGAGCCTCCAGCAGGCGGATCGCCAGTTCGTATCGTCGGTCGGCGAACGCGGAGCGGACCAGAATATCGCGAACAAAAGCCGGTGCTCTGGAGTCTGCGAGTGCGGCTGTGAAGCGAGCGCGGGCCTCCTCGGGCTCTCGAAGGTGATAGAGCAGCAGCCATCCGGCATCAAAGGCCGGACGCCAGTGACCGGTGTCGGCGTGAACCGCGTCGAGCACGCCCACCATGGCCCGCGCCATTGTGGGATTCAGGACCCAGGATTGGCCGTAGACGAGAATGAAGCGGTTTTCAGGATCGAGCCGGGCCGCCACCTCGATCCGATCGTAAAAGGTGCCAATGTCCAAGTAACGGTCGGTATGAAGCGTCAGTTCGCGTTCCCGTTCCCGGAGGGACTCGAGTTCGGCCCGCGTGAGCGGGATATCCCCCCCATCGGGGCCGTGAGTCCACGCCGCCGGCTCCTCCTCCTCGTGGTGCCCGGGATGAGGCCCATGGTGTGGATGATCGTGCCCGTGATGCGCATCATGTTCGCCCGCCAGATGATAGTGCGGGAATTCGAGCTTGAGGATGCTCAGGATGGCTTCCAGAAGGAAAAATTGCGAGGCCGCGATCCGATGATTCAGGAAGAGGAGAGGTGCGGCACGCAAGGCGAAGGCCTTGTTGAAGTTCTCCTGAACGGCGGCGGGGTCGGTGTGGGACAGGATCTTTTTGAGGGGGACACTGCCGATTGTCAGCAAGGCCAGCGCGGCGAGCGCCGGCCAGATAGAGGGGGCCTTCATGGTCAAAGCTCCCGACGGCGGAACAGGACGAGTGCGATACTCAGAAAAACACCCGCGGTCAGGAGGGTGTATGCGCCCAGCGCGACCCAGTGTGCGGGAGGCAGGGAAAGGCCGTAGAGGACCGCCTTTTCGGTGTGGAAGAGGCGAAAGTTCGGAAACGCGTAGTAGAGAAGAGTATAAAAGAGGCGAACGGCGGATGACGCACCCGGCGTTGCCGCTTCGCGGGCGTATTCCAGAAGGAAGGAGATGAAGAAAATGGCCGCGCCCAGCAGAGGAGGGAGCAGGGCGGAACGGACGGCCATGGCCAGGGCAAAAACGAGGGCGAGTAGCACGGCGCCGCTCATCCACTCGGCGGCGACGAAGGCGGGGAGGCGAAGGGGGGCCGGGTCATCCCGCGTGCCAAAGGCGAAGGCCAAGATGGCCAGGGCCAGAGCCGCGGCCGCGGCCAAAAGGCCATACAGAAGGAGGAAGGCCGCATACTTGCCCAGTAGGTATCGCGACCGCGTGGTGGGATGGGCCAGGATCACGAAAATCGTTCCCGACTCGATCTCTCGGGTGACGGCGAGCACGGGCGCTAGGAGAGCGAAGGCGAGAAGAACCAGGCGGGTAAAATAGAGCCCGAAGGCGAGAACGGTCAGCGTGTAACGGCCGGCATTGTAGTTCAGGACCGAGCTGTAATGCGCCATCGCCGCGATGGCTCCGATCAGGACGACGGCGGCCAGCGTAAAACGGGCCCGCTGATTTTCGAGCAGCGTATACCTCAGAATGTTGTGCATGGATGAAACCCTCCTCAGGCGTGGAGGCGGATAAAAGCCTCTTCGAGATCCTGGGTTTGAAAGCGTTTCAAGAGTTCGGAGAGGGGTCCTTCCCAGGCCATCCTTCCCTGGTGAAGGACGCCCACGACGGAGCAGAGATTCTGGACTTCCGTGAGGTCGTGGGAGCTGAAGAGGATGGTCTTGCCGCTGGCATACTGCCGTTCGAGAATGGCCCTCAATTCGCGCGTGCCGATCGGATCGAGGCCGGTGAACGGTTCGTCGAGGATCAGAAGGGTGGGATCGTGGATGATGGCCTGGGCGATGCCGAGGCGCTGTTTCATTCCCTTGGAAAACGTGCGGATTCGGCGTCGGGCATCCTCGTGCAGGCCGACGTCCTCGAGGCAACGGGCGATGCGCTGGCGCGCCTCGGCGTTCCAGGGGCCATGGAAGGACCAGGCATAGGCGAGAAACTCCTCGGCTGTGAGGTCGGGGGGGAAGGCGACGAGTTCGGGCAGATAACCGACGGTGCGGCGAAAGGCGAGGGTATGGGTGGGAATGCCACGAAAGAGGAGAGAGCCAGCTTGGGGGAATACAAAACCGAGAACGGATTTGAAGAGGGTGGATTTTCCGGCGCCGTTACACCCGATGAGGCCGTAGAGGCTGCCTTCCCGGACCGTCAGGTCGAGTCCCTTAAGCACCTCCCGTTTCCCGTAGGATTTAACCAAACCGCGTATTTCCAGCATAGGAGGCCCTTTCCGCAAAAGCTTATACCCCCCAAACGGGAGTGTCAAGGGATCAACCCCTCAGGCCAGCGACGCCCATTCCCAAAGCCCTTCCATCTGCACCCGTTACTCGAGGAAGTGCCTCACGATGGAGGTCAGGAAATTGAGGCTTCGGCTCAAGCAGGGACCGGCCGAGTGCGGAGCCATGGGGAATGAGGTCTTGAAGGGCGTCGGGGGGGTGGAGTATGATCTATTCCCAGAAGTGGAAAGGAGCGAAGGGTCATGGCAGAGAAGACGTGCCGGGGAAAAGCGCATAAGGGGCATCTGTGCGTGCTGGTGAGCGAGGGGCGGTTCGATGTGATCAAGACTCTCGTTCGCAAGCCGCGGTTTGTCTGTTTCAACTGCGGCCGCGTGGCCGATGCCAAAAAGAACCTCTGCAATCCCATGCCCCTGGACGAATAGGCGGCGGAAAAGGCTTGCGCGGAGGAGACGCTTTTCCGTACCCTCAAACGCGTCCTCGGCTTTGTTTTTTGGCAAGTGGAGAGGTGGCTGAGTGGCTGAAAGCAGTGGTTTGCTAAACCGCCGTATCGCCCTTAAAGCGGTACCGAGGGTTCGAATCCCTCCCTCTCCGCCACGCATAGAGACGGCGGGAAAGAAAGTGGAATGCCGACGATCGAGCGACTCGATATCCGGGTGATCAGCCGCCATCCCTCCTACCACGGGTGGCCCACGGTGGCGCGACGGCGTAATGGGCAATTGTTGGTGGCGGCTTCGGCCGGCCGCGAGGCGCATGTGTGCCCCTATGGTCAGGTGCATCTGATCCGGAGCGATGACAACGGCGAAACGTGGTCCAACCCGGAGATCGTCGCCGACACGCCGCTGGATGATCGGGATGCCGGGGTTCTGGAGACACGATCCGGCGCCCTTCTGGTGAATTGGTTCACGTCGGTGGCCTGGATGGTCACGCTGCACCGGCAGGAGGTGGGGGAGGTGGACTGGCTTCCTCCTGAAACGCAGGCACGCTGGCGTGCCGAGCGTGAACGCGTCGTCAGCCGAGTACGGGTCCGGGACGAACTGGGAGCTTGGCTCGTGCGATCCGAAGACGGTGGCCGGACGTGGTCGGACCGGATTTCCAGCGTCGTGAGCAGTCCCCACGGGCCGATCGAATTGTCGGACGGTCAGCTCTTGTTTGCCGGTAAACGGCAGACGCCGCCCGAGCAGTGGCGACGCGGGTCCGCGCATGCGGCCGGCGAGGTGGGGGTTGCGGTTTCAACGGATGACGGCCGTTCCTGGCAGTGGCTGGCGGCGGTTTCCCCGATGGCGGGGCACACCCATGAGGACTACCACGAACCGCACGTGGTGGAGACGGCCGATGGACGGCTCGTGATGCATATTCGCAATCATGGGAAGCCGTACCCGCACGAAACGCTCCAGTGCGAGTCGTCGAACGGCGGGCGGACGTGGTCGCCGGTCCATCCGATCGGCGTCTGGGGGCTCCCTTCGCACCTGATGCGTCTGCGGGACGGCCGCCTCCTGATGACCTATGGCTATCGCCGACCGCCGTACGGGAATCAGGCGCGCGTGAGCGCCGACGGGGGGCGGAGCTGGTCCGAACCGCTGATCGTGAGCGACGATGGTTTTTGCGGCGATCTGGGCTATCCTTCGACCGTGGAGCTGGCCGACGGGCGGCTGTTGACCGTCTGGTACGAGCGGCTCAAAGACCACCCGGCCGCGGTTCTGCGTCAAGCCCGATGGCGCCTGCGCTGAAGGGAGGACGGAGGATTGACGGTCGGCGGGCTTGGCCCGGCTTAGCATCGGAGGAACGTCTCGTATGAGCCTGTGGGAAGCGGTCAGGGAAATCCGCATCGGCGATAACGAGTTGTGGCGCCTTCTTCTTTTTGCGGGGACGTTGTTTGGTTTTCTGGTCGGCGGAAAGGTGGCGCGTCATGTCTTGAAGAGCACAGCGGCGCGACGCCGGGGACAGGGCGCGGTCGTGTGGGCCCAACTTCTGGATTCCCTGGCCCAGTCGCTCGTTTTCCTGTTGACTGCGACGGGACTGAGTCTGGCCTTCCGATGGCTCCAGCTGTCCGATCGCCTGATGGGGCCCGTCTCCGTCGCGACGGGGGTGCTGACGGTGTTGGCCGTCGGCTATGCGCTCTATTGCCAGGTGGATGTTCTCTACGAGTCGCTGAGTCGCCGGGCGGCGCGCACGCCGACGACGTTCGACGACATGCTGGTGGCCATGTTACGAAAGAGCCTCCGCTTGGCGATTGTGATTTTGACACTCGTCCAGGCGGTCCAGATGCTCAGCGACAAACCGCTTACCTCGGTGATCGCCGGCCTGGGCGTCGGCAGTCTGGCCGTGGCGCTGGCCGGCCAAGAGTCCATCAAGAATTTCTTCGGATCGCTGATCATTCTGGCGGATAAGCCCTTCGAGCTGGGACAGCGCATTCAGGTGGACGGACACGACGGCATCGTGGAAACCGTCGGGATGCGTTCGACCCGGATTCGTACGCTGGACGGAAACCTGGTGACCTATCCCAACGGGGAACTGGCCAACAAGGCCATCGTGAATATCAGCCTGCGCCCCTACATCCGGCGGGTCATGAACATTGCCATTCCCTATGATACCCCGCCCGAAAAGGTTCAGGAGGCGGTGGCGATTGTGAAACAGATTTTGGCCAATCACGAGGGCATGGATCCCGCGCGGCCGCCGCGCGTGTTTTTCAATGAGTTCAATGCCGCGTCCCTCAACATCCTCGCGATATACTGGTATCACCCGCCGGACTTTATGGCCTACCTGGCGTTCAGCGAACGGGTGAACTTCGAGCTGCTGCGCCGCTTCAACGAGGCGGGCATCGAATTTGCCTTTCCGACCCAGACGCTCTATCTGGCCGGGGACCCGAAGCGGATCCTCACGGTGGCGGCCTCCGCCGCGGCCGCAAAGGAAACGCCCCCCGTCGTCCCTCTCTGATCGGCGCGAGATCCGGCCGGCGGGGTTACGACCGCCATCCCAGTTCCGCCGAGAGGTCCAGGTACAGTTTGACCGCCGGGGGAGGGCAGTTAAAGGGAATGTGATTGCCGATGCACATCATGTATCCCCCGGACATTCTTCCGGTTTCGACCATGGACTCCACCATGCGGCGGATCTCCTCCGGACGGTTCCTCATCAGCACGCGGTTGTCGCCCTCTCCGGCCAAGAAACAGTTTTCGTAGCGACGCGCGATGGCCTTGTAGTTGGCGAAAGGCTCGCTGATGATCCCCCGGGCTCCGCATGCCATGATGTCGTCCACAAACGCATCCACGCAGCCATCCACCATGAAAATGATCTCTTTGCCGCTGGCCTTGAACTCCTCATACCGCTGGAAGATATGCTTTCGCATCCAGGCGGGGCTGCAGACCGGGCCAGTGGCGAGCACGATGTCGTCGTGGCACACGACAAAGTTGACGGGCAGCCGGGCAAAGGCGCGGAAGACGCGGCGGTTGATCTCGGCGAATTCCTCCAGGATGCGCTCGAATTCGGGTTCCAGACAAAGGGAGAGAAAATTCTCATACCCGAACACCAACAGCGGCCACATGAACAGGGTGTTGTAAAAGCCCACGCTCACGGCGGTACCTTCCGGGGCCTTATCCCCACACTCGGCGGGATATTGTGCCCGGTAGCGCTGATAGATCACCTCCTCGCTGCGAAAGTCGCCGTCTTCGACCACATGCCAACCCCGGAAATCGCCCTGTTCCAGAGGGCTGAAACGCAGCATGGACTCCCGATCAGGGAAACGATGACTGGCCAGTTCCTGCTGCCAGTGGTCGCGATAGGCGTCTCCCCAGCGGCCTTTGCCGCGGTCGTCTTGATCCTCGGGACGCGGCTTGGGATCATCCGTGGCCGGGACGGCGACCCCGAGGAAGGGGTACCGTTCATTGAGCGCCTGCATGCACCGGCGGGGATGTTCATAATAGTCAATGCCCGTGATGTAGGTCGCCGCGTCGGGATTGGACCAGTGTTCCCAATGCACGATTCGCTTCGGACCCCGCCCCATGAAGGTTTCGTACCGACTGTCAGCCATGACGGCCTCGCCTTGGATTGTCGTCGCTGTTGAAAGAATGTCGTGGAAGTGATCGCCGATGGATTCCCCCTTTGTCAAGAGGTTTATCGCGTCGGCCGTTATCGCCCGGATTCCCGGTTCATGATTTCCCAGGCCTTGGAAACATAGAACCGGTAGTTCTCCAGCGGGGTGCCGTTCAGAATCCGGTGATCCAACCCCAGAACGCAGCCTCCGCTCCTGACCATGGGGGGAATCTTATACTCCAATTCCTGGACAATGTCCTCCCTCGTGCGCAGAAGAACATACTTGTCCAGCCCGCCGTAAAACGCCAGGCGCGTCCCATATTTCTCCCGGATTTTGACAATGTCCATATGGGCGGCCGATTCCATGGGATGCATGCAGTTGACGCCGGCCTCCAAAAAGACATCTATAACCGGATTCATATCGCCATCGCTATCCTGATCGAACAACGACGCGCCGCGCTCTCGAAGCAGATCCCATATCTTCCGATAGTAGGGAACGATGAACTCGCGGATCTGAGCTGGGCCCGCCAGAGGGCCGGATTTTCCAGCCATGTCTTCATGGACACAAAGCACGTCAATCGGAACGACGGCCGACACACGCTCCAGCACCCGGAAGGCGGTGTCGCCGATCGTCTGGAGGATGTCGTGAATCAGTTCAGGCTGCTCATAGTAGGCCACGCCGAGCGCCTCTTCTCCCATCAATTGGCGCGGCTCGTCAAAGCCGCCTGGGATTCCCGCGCAGATCACACGGTCATGGCGGAGATGCTCGCGTGCGGCCGTCTCCCAGTCGCCCTGCAAACAATCCTCCGAGAAGGTGTACCAGGGTTTGATTTTTATCCAATCGTCCATGGTCCGCACCGGAAAATCCAGGGGGAGCGGTAACGTCGCCACGGTCTTTGGCCATTTCATCGTTCGCCCCAACCCATCCCGCCAGATCTTGTACTCGTCGTTCTCCTCAATGAGCCTCTCGGGATACCCCCCATTCCGTCCCGTATTCACCGGCAACCATCCGCGGGCTTCGCAGCGATAGGGAAACGCGGAAAAGTCGAGTTCCTCGGTCGTAGCGCCCTGCTCCTCCCATTCCTCCTTCAGGCCCAACAAGGGGCCGAAGATCTCGGTGAACAGAGGGCGTTCGTTCCGTCGGAACGTCATATACGCCAGGAATTCGTGCCGTCCCACGCTGGGGGTCTTTTTGATCGCAAGGTCCGCATGCGTTTTCCACTTGAGCCGTTTCATATCTGACGGAACCTTTTTCAATTCCCGCCCGGTGGAATGGTTATCCCTTCAGCCAGCGTCACGATCGCTGGGACGGTGCGAGGCCGCTTGCGACCCGTATTACCGGAAACGGCTGGATAAATCAATTTCCTTGTGGCCCACCGTGCCCTCCAAGGGGTGTTGGGCCAGAAACAACAGCGCAAAGAGGGCGCCGACGGTCCTCGGCTTTTTCCTTGGGGGGGAAGCGGGGGCATGGTAGGATAGGAGCATGAGCAGCCCTTACCAAATCCGGCCGGCGGGATTTCATGATGTGGAGGCGATTTTCGCCCTCATCAAATCCTTTCCCGACGAACTGGTTCCTCGATCTCTCCCGGACCTTGTGCAGAATGTGGATCGCTTTGTCGTGGCCGAAAGCGGCGGCGCGGTCATCGGAACGGCCGCCTGGGGGATCCTGCCGGAGATCGGAAAGGCCCGCCAGCCCACCGTCGAGATCAAGTCCGTCGCGGTCCGCCGCGATTTCCAGGGCCAGGGTGTCGGTCGGGCGCTTGTTCAAAAGGTGATCGAACGGGTTCGATTGCTAAAACCAGCCCAGATTCTCGTGTTGACCTTCCGGCCGGAGTTTTTCGCCAAGCTGGGTTTTGTCAAGGTGCCGAAAGAGACCCTCATGCATAAGCTCTATATCGGTTGTCTGAACTGCACCAAGTACGACTCTCCCTTCACCTGTCCCGAAGTCGCGATGGTGCTTCAAGAGTCTCCCCCGTCTACTCCATGATGACACGTCTCCTTCTTCGTCGTCTCGGGCTTTGGCTGGGCACCGGGGTTGTGATTGTGGGGATGGCGCTTTTCGTGATGGACTGGCAGGCGAATCGCCTCCTTCGGCGGGCGGTTCCCCCCAATGGCTTTGCCCGCGGGCTCGGTGCTCAGGCGAAGCGCGCGCATCTCTCGCTCTGGAATAGGAAAGCCGTCTTTGAGGATCTTCGCCTGGCCGACTCTAGCGGCACGAACGCGATGGTGCGGGTTCGACGATTGGTGGTTACCTTTCCCTTTTCGACCCTGTGGCATCCCTCTTATCCCCGATTTCAGGAGATCCAGTTCGAAAAAGCCGTGTTGATGTTGACCCGTAACGAAGCCGGCCGATGGAACTTCGAAACCTTGGTAGAGCCGGCGGCCATCGAACAACCCCCCAGGACGATCACGCCAGCGCCGACGGAACAGCCCGTCCCGCCTCCCGCCCTCGAGCGACCCTCACGGCCATTTCCCACCCTTGCCTTCGGTCGGATCTCGGGCCCTCTTCTGATCCGCGTGCGCGGCCCGCAGACCGTGGACAGGAGCAGGGACGTGCGCCTTCGCTTCGATCTCGAAGGCCGGGACTTGACCACAGCGGCTTCCGACGCGCCGGAATCCGAGTGGGGCCTTCTGTCCGGGCGCGGCCGCATCGAATGGCAGAATGCCGAAAGCCCCCTTTCCTGGACCCTCCGGGTGGGGCCGGGTCTTTCAGTCGGGAAACGATCCTTCGATCTGGATGCCGAGACGGGGGAGCTTCCCAAAGCCTGGGCCGATTCCTGGCTCGGCTCGGTATTGAACGTCACGGGTCGCGTGGAACGGATTACGGTGACCGTCGCCTTACGCGTTCGTGACGGACAGTTTGACACTACGCAATCGGTCATTAACGTCCGGCTGAACGGGGTTCGCCTAGGGATGCGAACGGTTCCGGAGGTGACTCTCAAGATCCCGGTGGAAGGGACATTGGAAAATCCGACCTGGCGGCTAGAGTCCGCCCTGACCGTGCTTGGGGCCCAGCTGCTTGGCGAGGAGATTCGGACCCTCTCGGGGCGATCCGGGCAAGAATGAATCGCAAGGTTGTTCCCCAGGCGCTCATGATCTTCGTGGATGGGCTTGGGGTGGGCCCTTCCGATTCCGCTGTCAACCCCCTTGCGGCCGGAGCGGCGCCTGTTCTGGTTCGTTTTCTAAAGCACTTCGGCCATCCCATGGCGGCGGATATGGACGTTCGGGGGCTTCCGCAGAGCGCCACCGGTCAGACGGCGCTTCTGACGGGGTGCAACGCGGCCCGGTTCCTGGGCCGCCATGTGGAAGGGTTTCCGGGCCCCCGGCTCCGCCCGATCATTCGAGAGCATAACCTTTTCTGCCGACTCCTTGCGCGAGGCTATCGGGCCACTTTCGCCAATGCCTACTATCTCGAATCGCCCTCTCCGCTGGCTCGTCGGGGATTTCAGTCCGTGACGACAGTGGCCGCGCTGGCGGCCTTCGGGGCAGTGCGGGATGAGCAGGCGCTGGCCGCCGGGCAGGCCGTCTATCACGACCTGACACGGCAGGCCCTTCGGGCGCGTGGTTATGGCGGGCCGCTAAGAACCCCTGAAGAGGCTGCAGACGATCTGGTGAGGATTGCGGCCGATCACGATTTCACGTTGTTTGAATTTTTCGAGACCGATCGGGTCGGGCACCGGGGCTCCTGGGATGAGGCGATGGCGGTCCTGAACCGTTTGGACCGGTTTTTCGCCCGGCTGAGCGGTCGGTGGCGAGGCGGGCGCCGCTTGCTGATCCTCACGAGCGATCACGGGAACATCGAGCGGATGGACATTCAGACGCATACGCCGAATCCAGCGGTGTTTGCGGCCTCCGGCTGGGGGGCGCCCCATCTTCGCGCGCGCGTTCGACGGATCGAGGAGGTGACGCCCGCGCTGATGACCCTCTTTCCATCCCGTTCGACGGGGGAAGACGGAAGTTCCCAGCGGAAGGGCAGCTACGGGCGGATTTGACAGAAGCGGCCCATTCTGTTATGGAACAGCCCCATTGCAAAGGGAAGTAACGATGGGCATGCAAACGGAATACCTGGGGCCATGTCGGTATCGGAATGGCGAATTATATGCCGAAGACGTTCCGCTGCAGGAATTGGCCGAGCGCTATGGAACGCCGCTCTACATTTACAGCCGGACGTACATGCGCCAGCAGTTCGAGCGCCTGACCCAGGCGATGGCCGAGATTCACCCTCTGATCTGTTATTCCGTCAAGGCCAACTCGACGGGCGCCGTGCTGCGTCTGTTCGGGGAGCTGGGATCGGGATTCGACGTCGTATCAGGCGGCGAGCTCTATCGGTTGCGTCAGGCCGGGCTTCCCGCCGATAAGGTCGTTTTTGCCGGTGTCGGCAAAGGAGAGGACGAGATCACCTATGCGCTCCGGGAGGGGATTCTCTTCTTCACGGTCGAATCGGAGTCGGAAGCGAACCGGATTGCCTGTCTGGCCGAGCGGACGGGAAAACGGGCGCGGCTGGCTTTCCGGATCAACCCGGGCGTGGATTCCAAAACCCATGCCTATATCACGACGGGGAAGAAAGAGAACAAGTTCGGGTTGGACAGCGATCGTGCGCGACAGATCGCCGAGGAGGTCTCGGCCCGGCCTGAGGTGGAGATCGTGGGACTTCATATTCATATCGGCTCGCAGATTCTCGATACGGCGCCCTACGGGGAGGCGTTGCGGGCGGTGCTTCCGCTGGCCGCGGAGTGGAAGGCCCGCTATTCGACCTTTCGATGGCTAGACATCGGAGGGGGATTGGGGATACAATACCGTCCAGACCAGACGCCGATGGATCCAGGCCGCTTTGCGGCGGAGGTGATTCCGCTTCTCCGTTCGACCGGCTTGGAGATTGTGATGGAACCCGGCCGGTTTCTGGTCGGCAACGCGGGGGTGTTGCTTACCCAGGTGACGGTGGTGAAAGAGAGCCATGAAAAGACGTTCTTTGTCACGGATGCCGGCATGAATGATCTGATTCGTCCAGCGTTCTACGGCGCGCATCATGAGGTTCTGGCGGTCCGGGAGAGGGCCAAACGCTGCTTCGGCGATCTGGTCGGCCCGATTTGCGAATCGGGCGACTTTTTGGCCAAAGAGCGTGACCTTCCGGAGGTTCGAGAGGGAGAGTGCGTGGTCCTCATGAGCGCGGGGGCGTATGGATTCAGCATGGCCTCCACGTACAACAGCCGGCCCCGCGTGGCGGAGGTGATGGTCGAGGGGGATCGGCATCGGCTGGTTCGGGAACGGGAGTCCTGGGCCGATCTGATCCGAGGGGAGCATCCTTGGGGGTAGGGAAGTGCGGCGGGAGAGCGCCCGCCGGAAAGGAGCCTTATGTTTGAGGGGGTATATACGGCGCTGGTGACGCCATTTACCGCGGATGGATCGGCGGTGGACTACCGACGCCTGGAGGCGCTGGTGGACTGGCAGATCGAGTCGGGGGTGGATGGCCTGGTGCCGGTCGGCACGACCGGCGAGTCGCCCACCCTGGACTACGACGAGCACAAGCGGGTCATCGAAACGGTCGTCCGCCGGGTGGCCGGCCGAGTCAAGGTGATAGCAGGAACAGGAGGCAATTCGACAGCCGAGGCGTTGGAGCTGACGCGTCACGCGAAGGCGGTCGGTGCGGACGGGACGCTTCAGGTGACGCCCTACTACAACCGGCCGAACCAGACCGGACTGCTGCGCCATTTCACCGCCGTCGCGGATCTTGGGCTGCCGGTGATGCTCTACAACATTCCGGGGCGGACGGGGCGGGAGATCGAAGTGGCGACGGTGGCCGAGTTGGCGCGGCATCCGTCCGTGGTGGCGATCAAGGAGGCTGGTGGCAGCGTGGAGCGGGTCAGCCGGATCCGGGCGCTTTGTTCGATCACGATTCTTTCGGGCGATGACGCTCTGACTCTTCCGATGATGGCCGTGGGGGCGGCCGGGGTGGTGAGCGTGGCTTCCAATGTGGCGCCCCGCGAGGTGGGCGAGATGGTGCGGGCGGCCCATCGCGGCGATTGGAACAAGGCCCGGGCGATGCACGACCGGCTGTTCGGGCTCTTTACCGATCTCTTCATGGACACCAACCCGATCCCCGTGAAGGCGGCCATGGCTATGATGGGGTTGATCGAGGAGAGTTATCGGTTGCCGCTCTGTCCCATGAACGAGTCGTCCCGGGCGCGTCTTCGGGTGACGCTTCGAGCATTGGGTCTGGTGTCGTGAACAGGAGCGCGGAATGATCCGAGTGGCGATCCTAGGCGCAGGTGGCCGCATGGGCCGTCTGCTGGTGCAGCACGTTCTGGCTGACGCCCGCTTTCGGCTGGCGGCGGCCGTGGAGCGTCCGGGGCATCCCTGGGAGGGACGCGATATCGGGCTGGCGGTCGGTGCTGGGGAGGTGGGTGTCTGTGTGCGGTCGGATCTCTCCGCCGTTCTGGCGGAGACCGAAGTAGCGGTGGATTTTTCGGACCACCGGGCGGTGGTTTCTCACGCTGCGGGCTGTCGGGAACGTGGGGTGGCTTGGGTGCTGGGGACGACGGGGCTCACGCCGGAGGAGACGGAGGCTGTTCGGGCCGCGGCGGCCCATATCCCGGTGGTCTGGTCGGCCAATATGAGCCCGGGCATGAATGTCTTATTCCGGCTGGTTCGTCAGGCGGCGGCGCTTCTGAAAGAGGGGTACGATATCGAGATTGTCGAGATGCATCACCGGCACAAAAAGGATGCGCCGAGCGGAACGGCGTTGGCGCTAGGCCGCGCTGCGGCGGAAGGACGGGGCTGGTCACTCGATGCGGTGGCCTGCCATGGTCGAAAGGGGGAGACGGGAGAGCGACCGGTCGAAGCGATCGGCTTTCACGCGCTCCGCGGGGGCGATGTGGCCGGAGATCATACCGTCATTCTGGCCGGCGAGGGCGAACGGGTGGAGCTGACGCATCGCGCGTCGAGCCGAGAGGCCTTTGTACAAGGCGCCCTTCGGGCGGCGGCGTGGGTGGTGGAGCGTCCATCCGGCCTCTATGAAATGGCCGATGTACTGGGGCTACGTTAGTATGGAAGCCGGTCTCAGTTTGGGGTCGAATCTGGGCGATCGTCTGGCCGCATTGAAGGGGGCCGTGGCGGCGTTGGAGCGACGGGAGCGGGCTCGGGTGATCGCCCGGTCACCCCTGTACGAGACCGAACCTGTGGAGGTTCCGGCGGAGTGGCAAGGCCTTCGTTTTCTCAACGCCGTTGTCATTCTAGACTGGCCAGAGACCCCAGACGCCCTCTTGGCCATCGCCCACGCGCTGGAGGCGGAGGCCGGGCGGGTTCGCACGACCCTCCGGAACGAACCTCGTCCGCTCGACCTCGACATCATCTATGTGGATCAACTGGTGATTCGGACCGACCGACTGATCGTGCCGCATCCCCGGTGGGCGGAGCGGCGGTTCGTCGTGGCGCCTCTCGCCGATGTGAGACCTGAGCTGATCCTGCCCGGTCAGACGGACACGGTTCGAACGATCTTGGAGCGTCTTCCCCCCGGCGGGGTATGCCGCCTGGCGGATTCCTGGTGAACGGGGAACGAATCCATGGGGCCAAGGCCATGAAATGGACGGCGGAAAAAATTCGGGGCCTCAAGAAGAGCGGAGAGCGCTTCGCCTGCCTGACCGCCTACGATGCCGGCACCGCCCGACTGGCGGATGAGGCGGGCATTCCGTTGATCTTGGTGGGCGACTCGCTGGGCATGACGGTACTGGGGTACGAGACGACGCTGCCAGTCACGATGGATCAGATGATTCACCACACGGCGGCGGCGGCCCGAGGTGTTCGTTCGGCGCTGCTCGTGGGGGATATGCCGTTCATGAGTTTTCAGGTTTCGGTGGAGCAGGGGCTGACCAATGCCGGCCGCTTTTTGAAAGAAGGGGGAGCGGACGCGGTCAAAATCGAAGGGGGCGCCTTTCGGTCGGAATTGATTGCGGCGCTGGTGGCCAATGGGATACCCGTGTTAGGGCATGTCGGCCTGACGCCGCAAAGCATTCGGGAAATGGGCGGGTACCGGGTTCAGGGCAAAACACCGGAGGCGATCGAGCGTTTGATTGCGGATGCCCGCGCGATCGCGGCGGCGGGCGCTTTTGCCCTGGTGGTCGAATGTGTGCCGCCACAGGTCGGGAAAGCCATCACCCAGGCGGTGGAGATTCCCACCATTGGGATCGGTGCCGGGCCCAATTGTGATGGACAGATCCTTGTTTGGCATGACTGCCTCGGATTGACGCCGGCGGAACGGCTTCCGAAATTCGCACGGCGCTTTGCCGACCTCGAAGGGGAGATTCGCCGGGCGCTGGGCGCCTATCAGGAGGCCGTTCGGTCCGGAGCATTTCCGGATATCACCCATTGTTATGGCAACCTCACCTAAGAACCATTTGGAGAAACCAACGATGAAAGCATACAACGTCTGTGTTGTGGGCATTGGCGCCGTCGGAACCGAAATGGTGCGGGTCCTCAGGAAGCGGCGTTTTCCGATCCGCCGTCTGACCATTCTGGCCCGGTCGGAGCGGGTGGAGACGATTGACGGTGAGCCGTACGAGGTAAAGGTAGCTGCTCCCGAGGCGTTTGATGGGATGGATTTCGCCTTCTTCGCAGGGACGGAGGGGGCGAAGGGAGCCTCCCAGACGCTGGGGTGGGAGGCGGTCCGACGGGGGGCCATTGTCATCGACAACGGCGACGACTTTCGAATGGATCCCCGTGTTCCGCTGGTCATTCCCGAAATCAACCCCGAGTCTCTTCGGTCGCATCAGGGATTTATTGCCAATCCCAACTGCAGCACCATTATCGCGCTTATGGCCCTGGCGCCGCTTCACCGAGCAGCCCGGCTGATCCGATTCCGCGCTGCCACCTACCAGGCGGTTTCGGGAACGGGCGCTCCCGCCATTCGGGAACTCGAAAATCAGGTGCGCGCCTGGGCGGCGGGCCAGCCTCTTCCAAAGCCCGAACAGTATCCCCATACGATCGCCTTTAACGTCCTGCCCCAGATCGGCAGCGTCAAGGATGAGAGTGGCGAAACGACCGAGGAGGCCAAGATGCGGCGGGAAACCCACAAAATTCTTGGGGATTCCTCTATTCGCATTTCAGCCACATGCGTTCGAGTGCCGGTCTTCAATGGGCATAGTGAGGCCCTGTTTGCGGAGTTCGAAAAGCCGATCAGCCCCGATGAGGCACGTGCGATTCTTTCCAAGGCGCCGGGGGTGGTGGTGGAGGACGATGTGCGTCAGGCGCTTTATCCCATGCCGATCCGCGTCTCGGGACGGGAAGAGGTGGCTGTAGGCCGAATCCGCCGCGACCCTAGCGCCGAACATGGACTGGCCCTTTTCGTCTCCGGCGACAATATCTGGAAGGGAGCTGCCCTCAACGCGGTTCAAATTGCTGAGGCCCTGATTCGGGAGTAACCCCCTGCCTCAGGGAGTCGAAAGACCAGGAATTGTTGGAACACCCTCCCAGGGCGGGGGGGTGTTCCAAGGCAGGTCGGCATTATCCGCCGCGGGGGAGATGCAACCGCTGACCGCCGTCAGGGCCGCGACCACCAGCCCCGTCACGAGCAGCGAACGCACGGCGCGACAGAGAGTCATCGGCTCCTCTACACGAGAGGTTTGTAGAACTGGATCTCCAGAATCTGGAGCGAAATGAGGGCAATGAAGCCGATCGCCGCCAGCAGAGCCAAAATGGCATAAATTTTAATAGAAGACATTGTCTCCGACCTCGGCCTCGAGTTCCTTCCAATCCGTCAAAATGTCTGCAATGGCAAGATGGTATTGATCGTTAAAGTCGGCGATTCGCACCTTGCCGACATAACGGTCACCTCGATGAACGGTCAGTGCCACTCCTCGACTGACGGCGGCATTGGGGGCAAGCGCGATGACCACGAAGTTCCATTCTGGGTTGACCAGGGCCACCCGCCCCTTGTGCCCCTGTTCCACCTTTTCGGCAGGGGCGTCGGTGCCGGTAGGAGCGATTTTGCGGCGAAGGTCTTCGATGGTTCGCTCCTGGGCGCGGATGGTGTCTTCCTTGTCCTTGATGGTGTCGTTCAGCCGCGCAATCCGGTCTTTCATGTCCTCGATGGTGGCCTGGAGTTCCTCCGCCCGGGCGGTGAGATCCTCGATTTTGGCCTTTTTCTCGGCAAGGTCCTTCTGGAGTGAAGCGACCTGGCTTTGGAGGGTAGCCTTCTCGCTCTCGAGCTGTTGAATGTTGCCTTCCAGACGGGCGATGGTATTCGTCGCTTCTTCGTACTCTTTATTCCGACGAGCCAGTGCGTCCCGAGTATCGTTGAGATGAGCGAGTTGATTTTGGACGCGGGCCAGGAGATCCCGCATGGCGGTATCCATGGTCGTAGGGGCGGTCGGATCCTTCGGGTTGGGTTTGTAGTCGAGGAGATCCGATTCCCGGAAAATGTCGGACACTTTTCTGTTCTCTTTGACGGTCAGGTCATCGGATTGCTCGGCTTCGATAAAAGGCGTCAGGGCCGTCACATGGCGGGCCAGGGTGATCACATGCCCCTTCAGGGTCTCGCGCTTTTGAAAGAGGATGATACCCAGGGCCAGCGCAACAACGCTCAGGATGAGAATTAACACCACAAGAATTCTGAGTAGCTTGCCCATGCTGGCTCCCGAAAATGGGTTTATCCGTTACGAAGCCACACTCTTTTTGACTGGCAGGAGAAGCATAATTTCCGGGACGCGGCGCTGTCAACGAAAATTCTGACGGATTCCGAATCGGCCGGTTGCAAAGAGGTTTCCGACCGGTTACGCTTGCGGATCATGTCAGGCGACCATCTTCTGTTGTCAGGGCTGGGGGTGCTGGGGATCCACCTCTGCGGCGGAATCGGGGGAGTGGGGCTCTCAGAGGCGCTCAGCCGGCGCCCCGTGAGCCGGGAGGACCGGCTTATCCTTTTTCTCCTTTGGGCGCCGCTGTGGAGTGCGGTGGCCGCTCTTGCGCTGGCCCATGCCGGTCTCCTTCGCGAAGGAGTTCTGGGAGGACTCTCGGGATTGTGGATGGTGGGAGGTATCGGAGCGTTGGCGTGTCGTCGGCGCCGCTCCGGTGGCGATTCGCCTTCCACCCCTGAAAAGGCAACCCGTCACTCGCTTGCCTTTTGGATCGGATGGGGGATGATTCTGTTGGCTGCGGTTCCCAGGGCTGCGAAGGGGAACCGATATTTGGGCGGATGGGATACGGGCGTCTATGCTGCGGCGGCCTGCGAGATCGGACGCGGGGGATCGCTGGATGTGACGGATCCACTTCTGAAGCGGCTCTCGGATGAAGAGCGCAGGGCGTTTATGCATGATCCGAATCCTCCGCGTCAGGCTTGGCATGCCGGTTTTCTCATTCAGGACGCCGTAGAGGGACGGTTGCGTCCTGAGTTCTACCATCTCTATCCGGCCTGGCTGTCCCTTTGGACATGGGGGACAGGCGTCGAGGGGGTCTGGTTCGGCCATGCCGTGATGGCGATCGCCGCCCTGGGGATGGCGATGCTCGCGGCGGCCACCCTTCTGGGCGGCCGGGCGGCGCTGCTGGGCGGAGTAGCCCTTCTCGGATGCGCGGCGCAGCTCTATGCCATGCGGAGTACAACGGCGGAGATGATGACCCAGTTCTTCCTGATGGGGGGTTGTTGGGCGATGGCCCGAGCCCATGAGCAACCGCGTGGCCGCCTGGGCCTGCTGGCGTCGGGCGCCGCCGCTTGGGCCGCCGCGATTCTGGCTCACGGTACGGCGTATCTTCCGGTCGGGCTGGCCCTTCTCGTGTTGGGCATCCGAGCGATCATTTCCAAGGAGCCGGGACGAGCCTGGCCGGTAGGCCTTGTGATGGCGGCGAGCGTAGGAGCGTTTCTCTGGAATGTCATCCGGGCAGGGACCATGACCCACGTCCTGCTGCGATTGGCCATTCAGCATCCCGGATGGTGGATGAGCGGGGCCTTCCCCGCAGGACTGACCGGCCTTCTTGTCCTGACGCTCTGGCGCCGATGGGAAGGCGGGACTTCACTCCTGGCCGATCGGCCTTGGCCCTCTCTTCTGATGGCGATTGGACTGGCGGGACTCTGGGGGGTGGGATGGGCCCGGCCCCTGTGGGACTCTGGTCCCGAGGCCTGGAATACCCGAATTTTTACGGCGCTGACAGGCGGGATCGGCATTCCCGCCGCGCTTGCCTTTTTGGCCGCCTCGCCGCCGGGGACATGGTCGGCCGGGCGATTCCTCTTTCTCTGTTCGGGGTTGGGGACGACGGGGGTCTTGCTGGTCAACAAGATGGCCAAACCCTTCTATCTTTGGGGCGCGCGCCGATGGGTCGAGTGGCCACTGCCCGTGGTGCTCTTCCTGGCCGCAGCCGGCGGGGTATGGGCCTTCGAATCGGCATGTCTGTTTCCGCAGACGCGGCGCCTGATCCGGGGGGTTCTGCTTCTCCTGGGTGGACTCTGGCTGGCCCTGCTCTGGGCGAGGGCACGACCGGTTCTTGCGACACGGGAATATGAAGGGACCGAACGGCGACTGCGCTTGGCGGCGGAAACCATGCGAGATGGGGAGGCGATCCTGTGCGACCATTGGGATCCGGCCGTGGTGTGGCGCTATGTTCATGGGTTGCCCGCGTGGGGATTAACACGACTCAGCGGCCATGAGGGAGTTGGGGATGCGACTCGTGCGGTTCGGCTGATGCGGCAGTGGCTGGAGGAGAACAAAAAGGTCTATTGGGCAGGCCCCTGGTTTGCCGATCCGGTGCTTCGTCTCGAGCCGGCCGGTTGCTTCGAAGAAGAGGACCGTGTTCTGGAGCAACGTCCCGACCGGCTTCCCCAGCGGGTGCTTTCGGAGCGCCGCCGGACGGTGCTGTACCGGGTTGTGCGCCATGGGGGAACCGTGCCGGACGAGATCACCTTTGGCCATTCGGCGATGGGACTTGTGGAGGGGTTTTCGGGACTCCGTCTCGATTGGGATGAGCAGGGGAAACGGATTCCTAATCGACGGATCCTCAGGGGCCGAGGTGTTTTTTATGCGCCCCGTGTCGGAGGACGCTGGGCCCTCGAAATGGCCCATCAGCATCCTCGCCAGGAGACCTTGACCGTGGAGCTGTGGGAGGAAGGTGAGCGGCTGGCCGTGTGGGACGTGGGTCGGACGTGGAACCTCTATTTCTTTGGTATGCCGGCCGGAGGCGGAGCGGTCCGGCTGGAACTGCGTTCGCCGACCTTCAAGGCCGGCTCCACGCGAGTGGGGGTGGCCGTGGCGCGGCTTGTCCGTGTTGGGAAAGCGGGCGAGTGAACCAAACAGGGTATGGCGCGCCCACCGGGAGTCGAACCCGGCTTACCAGGATGAAAACCTGGTGTCCTGACCGATAGACGATGGGCGCTGAAAAAGGCGTTAACTCTATTTTATGCGGGAGCCCACTGGCAAGCAAAATCGCACGTTTGTTCACGTTTGTGGTATTCCCGCTAACTCCCTTCTCTTCATCAAAATCGCTATCGCTATCGGGATCGCTATCGAGATCGGGATCAACGGGGTTCTGTTCACGTTTGTGGTTTATCCACGCTAAGTTCTTGTGGGACAAGGGGATAGATCGACTCGGACGCCCGTTTTTTGGCCTTAGAGGGCGATTTTTGAGGCCAAAATAGGGGATAAGGCCATGGGCGACCCAAAACACGCGGCACGGGTTATACCCGCATGGATCCCTGCGAAGGGAAGCGTCTTGGCCAATCCAGTTGCTTTGGGTTACGAAACCTCACCGTTTACGGCCGGTATGTCGCAAAATATCAATTGTCAAGGGCTGACCCCAAAGAAAGAGTGTGAGGGGATAGACTAAAGCGTTTTTTCGTATTTGCATGACGGGCATAACAAAACAAGTTTCTTGCCCCTAAAAACGACTGAAACCAATAGCCCAAGAATCATCAGTAAAATCCCGATTAAGGGATTCCCTAGCAACCTGATAAGCCCAAACGCAAACAGGAACGCCCCAAACACCCCCCCAACCGAAGTGCCCTTTGGCTTTTCAATCAAAAGCATGATCGTGTTGCATCGAGGGCAGATGTTGCCCTGATTGGGGCCCCTGGCTGGGCGTTGTATTTGCATAGGCATACCCGCTCCCTTGTCCAGGCAGGAAACACATATCATACATTCGCTGCCCTCGTCAAGGCTCATACAGGGCTCATACAGGGTCACGTCTCGACATTCGTCATTTTGGCAAATGGACCCCTTTTTCATAATCATTTTTCATGAAGCCGGCATCTCAGAGTGGAGCCTATTCCTTTCGAGTCGTGGCGATCCCATGGTCCCGGCACCAAAAGCCCCCGCGCAACACATCACCCCCGGCGCACCGATGTAGCGGCGGCTTAATCTAAGACCCCAGTTTTAGTCTCAAAAATGAGTGTCTAAGGCCAAAAAATGAGGGCCCGAGACAATCTAACTGCTTGCAGTTCAACGACTTCCCGCGGATAAACCAGGTTTCAAAACACCGCGAAGAAGCGAGTGGCTAAAAAGTTAAATCTTTCGATGTGAACCCGAAGGACGTTACCGGGGCGGGGGGCGGCCAAGGCGGGCGAGCACCGCCTTCAGATCGCTCCAGGCGTCCCGCTTGGAGGCGGGGTTGCGAAGGAGATAAGCGGGATGAAAGGTCGGCATGACGGGGATACCCTGAAACTCCAACCAGTGGCCTCGGATCTTGGTAATGGCGGCCTGGTCGAGATTCAGCAGGTACTTCAGTGCCGTCGCACCCAGCGTCACGATCACCTTCGGCTTTAAAAGGGCGAGTTGCTGATGAAGAAAGGGAAGACACGCCGCCGCCTCCTCAGGCGTCGGAACCCGGTTCCCGGGCGGACGGCATTTGACGATGTTGGCAATGAACACCTCTTCCCGGGAAAACCCCATGGCCGCAATCATTTTGGTCAGGAGCTGACCTGCAGCGCCGACAAAGGCCAATCCCTGTCGGTCTTCTTCCGCCCCAGGTCCCTCCCCGATGAAGACAAGCTCGGGCGACGGATTGCCCTGCCCGGGCACCGTTCGGGTGCGGGTTTGGTGCAACGGACATCGGGTGCAGGCGGCAATGGCCCGAGCAATGGCGCCCAGACCAACGGAGGGATTTTCCGAAGGCAACGATCCGGAGTAGCGGGGGGAGGGGGTAGAGGGCAGGGCGGGAGTGGCGGGCCTGGAGGCGAGGGCTTCGACGAGATCACGGCGGGCGGCCACGGCCGTCACACCCTCCTCCCGTTCCGATTGCAGATAGGCTTCAAGATCCGAAAGAATCTCCACAAAGCGGGCGCGTAAATCGAGCCTCTCGTCCGGGTTCATTCGGGAGCAGAGGGACGGTAAACAAAGGGTGCGGCCAGGGCAAAAAGGAGAGCCAGCACCAGGCCAAGCCAGGCGGCGCCGGTCGAGAGTGCGGGAAGGGGCGTCCAGAGGGCGGCGATCAACAGAACCCCCAGCACGAACAGGGCCGGATGTTTGGACGGTTTCGGATAACGAAGGTGGGAAACCTGGAGAAGGGCTAGGATCGCCATGAACCCCAACCATGCCCATGCCGCCGGACCCGAGGCCAGGAGCAACGTGGGAATGATTTCCTGTTGCGGTGCGCGCGCGGCGATGAGGGCCGCCAGGGCCACGACCGAGGCGCCCACCGTGATGGGAAGTCCCAAGTATCCCCGCTGGCCGCGATAGGGATCAGCGGTTTTGAAGCGAGCCAGCCGCCAGGCACCCGAGGCAATCAGCGCAATCCCTAACGCCGCCCGGATGGGAACGGAGATTCCATCAGCGATGCTATACATCAGTGCGGCCGGCGCAATTCCAAAAGCCGTCAGATCAACGAAGGTGTCCAGTTCCGCCCCGAGCGTGCTCTCCGCCTTCAACCAACGGGCCAGATTTCCATCCAGTCCGTCCAAAATCAGAGCCAGCATGATGAGAAGAGCGGCCCGAAGACGCCAGGGATCCGGATTGACCACATCAGCGCTGATGCTGAAAAGGGAACAAAATAGACTCGAGGCCCCCGCCACCAAAGCCAGAAAAGTAATAACCGTCGGTAGAGCGCCTCGGCCGGCTCGAATGAGATCGCTCGGTCGCATCGGTTATTCGGGATTATCCTCTTCGCCGGCCTCCCCCGGAAGAGACTCCGTTTCCGCGATGGGCGGTAGAGGAACGATTTCGGCGGCTTCGGCCGGCGCCACCGATTCGTCGGATGAGGACGATTCGGGTTTCAGACGGATCACGGGGGTCAACCCCGCCTGGACAAAGTCGCCCGGCTTGACTAGAACCTCTTCCACGGCGTCGGCCGGCACATAGATGTCAAGCCGGGAGCCGAATTTCATCATGCCGATCCGCTGACCGGCCTGAACCATCTGTCCCAGCCGGACCCAATAGACGATTCGGCGAGCCACGGGACCTACGATTTGAGTGACCAGACAGGTGACGCGGCTATTGGCAATAACGATTTCGCTGTGCTGATTCTCCTCGGAGGATTTTTCGAGGAAGGTGAAATGCCTCTTCCCGGGGAAATAGTCGCAGAAGATCACGCGGCCTGAAATGGGCGCCCGGTTCACATGAACATCCAGAAGGCTGAGGAAGATACTAACCCGGATCGCCTCGCCCTTCAGGTGGTTCGGCTCACGCACCTTTCGGATGCTCATGATCTTGCCATCGGCACCCGCGAAAACCCAATCCGGCTCATCGGGAGTCGAGCGCTCAGGATCCCGGAAGAAAAAAACCATAAAAGCAGATCCCAGAATGGCCAGGTTGAGCCCAATCAACAGAGGGGTGCGCCAACTCTTAGCGAATAGGCGGAAGAGAACAACCAAAACCGCCACCACACCCACCGTCGCATAGAGATGCGGCCAAACTTCAGGGCGCACGGCGTACATGCCTCACTCCTTATATCCGTTTTGGATCTGTTAACCTAATAAATATGATTCCCAATTCTGCCCCTGTCAACGGAAAAGAGAGGGGCGGAAAATATTTGTACAAATGTTATTGTTGAGTTCCTGATTTTTGGGTATGATGACTTCTGATTGCCAAGATAAGGATGGTCGAATGGACGTGAAACAGCGGAAATGGATCCAATGGGCCTTGGCGCCGATCGTCGTTCTGGTTATTGCTCTGGGGTGGCGCTATCCGTGGATGGGGTTTTCGGTTCCGTTTGTGATGTTGATGGGGATGATTGGGGGGATGATCCGCGGACGGTATGTCTGCGGAAATCTCTGTCCCCGGGGCGCATTTTTCGATCGTCTTTTGAGCCGTGTCAGTCCCCGCAGACCGATTCCCCCGTCGTTTCGGAACGGCGGTCTAAGAGGGGCAATTCTGGTGCTTCTGATGGGAGTGATGGCGTTTCGGGTTTACCAGAACCCCACGTCGGTGACCCATTGGGGACGCGTCTTTTGGATGATGTGTGTGGTGACGACGGCCGTTGGGATCGGCTTCGGGTTGGTTTGGCATTATCGCTCCTGGTGTGCCTTCTGCCCCATGGGGACGATCCAAAGCCTCCTGGGCGGACGTCGGAAGGCGTTGCGGATTTCCGCAGAGCGGTGCATCGAGTGCCGACGGTGTGAAAAGGTCTGCTCCATGAATCTACCCATTGTCTCGCACAAAGCGCAGGGCGTGGTGGACGAGCCGGACTGTCTTCGCTGTTCGGAGTGTGTGGCCGTCTGTCCCCGTCAGGCGTTATTCTGACCGGGCCCTTGCCTCAGCGCGACGTTTGATTTGCGGCTTGTTTCCCGACCGTCGGGTGGGCTAGGATGCGCCCGTTCCATGGAACTAAACGCTACGCCCCGACAGATCGAGGAGGCCGAGGTCGTCTCGCAGCAGGAAATCGGCCGCGGTTACTGGCGGATGACGCTCCGGGCGCCCGGTATCGCCCGGTCGGCCCGGCCGGGTCAGTTCGTTCATCTTCGCCTGCCCGGCCTCGATCCTGCCTACCTGTTGCGCCGTCCCTTCAGTCTCCATAAGGTTTCCGGCGAAACCATCGCTATTCTCTATAAAGTGATCGGCGTCGGCACGAAGGCCATGGCCCGACTGGAACCGAAGAACCGGCTGAACGTGATGGGTCCGCTCGGAAACGGATTTCCGCCTGTGCCCTCGGGTGTCACGCCTCTTCTAATCGGCGGCGGCTACGGTTCCGCGCCTCTCTTTTTTCTGGCCGAGCGCAGCGGAACGAGGGGCATCGTTTTTCTTGGTGGGCGAAGCCAGGAGGATCTCCTGGGCTGTTCCGACTTCGAGACCCTGGGGTGGGAGGTGCAAACGGCGACGGAGGACGGAACGGCGGGGAAACGGGGTTTGGTGACGGATCGTCTGACGGAGTGGCTCGAGGCACATCCCGTAGACCCGACGGAATGGTATG
>Ga0308410_1000165_pt1 | contig 31222 bp, 26 predicted proteins | sample HotsprOSTMatCore_FD_203467 | JGI IMG/M metagenome (GOLD analysis project Ga0308410, IMG submission 203467) | Hot spring phototrophic mat microbial communities from Octopus Spring, Yellowstone National Park, Wyoming, United States -... | ecosystem: Environmental > Aquatic > Thermal springs > Hot...
GCCGCCGACGAAAGGAACCGAATCTGGCTCCGTTCCCTCGCCAAAGATGCCCACACGTGGATGGACCTTCAGGAGCTGGCCGAACACTATCTGCCCGCCTTCTGGAAAGAGGGGATGGAGGCGGCCCGTCGCGCGGGCCACGGCGGCGGCAACTATTTCGAACTGCTCGATTTTCTCAATGCCATCACGGGCCGCGCGCCTTGCCCCATCGGCATCCACGAAGCGATGGATATGACCCTGCCCGGCCTCGTCAGCCAGCAATCCATTGCCGAAGGCGGACGGTGGCTTCCGGTCCCCGACTCCCGCGAGTGGTAAAGCCTCCCGCGTGGACGGTCGCGAAGCGGAAAAAAAGCTTGCCTTTCCCACGCGTTGTGATACGGTATCGGATTGAAGAAAGCAACGCGAGCGTAGCTCAGTGGTAGAGCTCCACCTTGCCAAGGTGGATGTCGAGGGTTCAAATCCCTTCGCTCGCTCCAGTGTGCGGTGGAAGTGTAGCTCAGTTGGTAGAGCAGCTGACTCTTAATCAGCGGGTCGTGGGTTCGAGTCCCTCCACTTCTACCATTTCTATTTTTGGACCGGGGCGTTTCCATCAGGTGATGGCGAACCCTCGAAGGCAGGGGCCCACGTAGGCCCCGCGGCCCGGACCCGTTCGGGAAAGGCGGGATTCCAGCTCTCCCCGAATGGATTTCGCCCTCGCCCGGCAAAGCCTACAAGCCCGGCTTGTCCGCGGCCGGTGACGGGTAGTCGTGCGCCGTCCTTGCAGGGATCAGCATAGCGATCGAACCACTCGTCGAGATGAGCCTTCATCTCGCGAATGCGCCGGATCATCCCTTTTTCCCCTGCCCGATTGTACCTCTCGTCGGGATCGTCCCGCAGGTGATAGAGCTCATGGGGGCCGTACGGATACCGGTGCACATACTTCCAGTCGCACGTTCGCCACATGCGTACCGGGCCATATTCGGCCGCCACGACGATAAACTCCCGGGGCTTCTTCACCGGCTGTCCCGTCAACAAGGGGGCGAACGAACGACCGGGCCGGTGATCGCCCGCCGACGCCGGCACGCCCGCGATCTCCAGCAGGGTCGGGAAAAGGTCCAGCTGGCTCCACAACCCTTTTTCCACCTTTCCCGCCGGCACCCGCCCCGGCCACGAAACCAAAAAGGGGACCTTGACCGAGGTGTCGTACATGTTCATGGGAAACGTGCCATTGCCCTTCCCCACGATTCCGTGATGTCCCATGTTCATGCCGTTGTCGCTGGTCATCACGACAAGCGTGTCTTCTCGCATTCCCAGACGCTCGAGCGCCGAGAGCAGCCGGCCAATCTGAGCATCCATGGCGGTCACCGCCGCATAGTACCCACTGAGGTCCTCGCGCCTTTTGACATCGTCCGTCCAGTGAAGCGAGGCAATTTGCCACGGATGCGTCGGAAGCCACGGCACCGAATGAAAGTCACAATTCGCGAGGTAGTCGTCATAAAGCGCTGCCGGATGATTTGCCCGATTCCAGGGGCTGTGCGGCGCGGTGTAATGAACGTTGAGATGAAACGGATGAACCGACCCCTTCTGGCGCTCGAGAAAGGCCAGGACCTCGTCGGTAATGACCTCCGTCACATACCGCGGCTCATGTACGAGACGTCCGTTCCGAAAAAGAGGCGCTCCATAATAAGGGCCCCCGCCCCGCGCATGGGTGAACCACTCGGAAAACCCCTTCTGGGGCCGCGCCGCATGGCCCAGATGCCATTTGCCAAAAAAGGCGCACCGATACCCGTGCCGAGCCAGAATCTCCGTATAGCCCTCCTGCCCGGCCAGATACTCGATCGGCGCCCCCCGTTCCCCTTTTATCCTCGCATTCCCTCCGCTGATCCAGTCGTGAACGCCGTGCCGGGACGGAATCGTTCCCGTAAGGATCGTCGCCCGGGCTGGCGAGCAGACGGGCGAGGCGCAGAAGAAGTTATCGAACCTCATCCCACTCGCCGCCAGCCGGTCCAGGTGAGGGGTTCGGAGTTCGGCATTGCCCGCGCAGCCTAGGGCCCACGCCCCCTGATCGTCCGATAAAATGAAGAGGATATTGGGACGGCGCTTCATGTCGCCAGTATAGAACGCCTGCCTTCGCTATCGCAACGTTGTTATCAGACCATCAGGTCGGAACGCGGGCCGTCGCAAAACGGGGCCGTCCGGACCAATCGTTCCGGATCCGGATCGCCTGGAACCCAAGCATTTGAAGCTTTTCCGCAACGGCGTCGGCGTGAGCCTCTCCGATCTCCAACCATAGCGGACGACCCGGTTTGAGGCATCGGCGGGCATCGGTGGCCACCCGTTGAATGGCCTCGAGTCCGTCCGGCCCGCCGTCCAGCGCCTCGCGGGGCTCGAAGGCCCGCACCTCGCGGTCCAGCCTTTCCCACTCGGCCGTGGTCACATACGGCGGATTGGCGATCACCCCATCGAGCGAACGGTCGGCCAGCGCCGACAACCAGTCGCCGCCGACCACGGCCACCCGGGACGTCAGCCCCAGCCGATCGCGATTTTCGGCGGCCAGCACCCGGGCGCCCGGACTGCGGTCCAGAGCCACCACGCGCGCCCGGGGCCACTCCCAAGCGAGGGCGCAGGCGATACATCCGCTTCCTGTCCCGGCGTCCGCCAGAAGCGGGTCGGGGATCGCGGCCAGCGCCGGATCGGCAATGACCTCCCCGACCAACTGCTCCGTTTCCGGCCTGGGAATCAGCGCCCGCCGGTCGCAGCGAAGTCGAAGGCCGCGAAAAACCACTTCACCCAGCACGTACGCCAGGGGTTCTCCACCAGCCAGCCGGGCTAAATCCGTACTCCAAACAGCCTCGCCAATGCCTTCCGGAAGGGGTTCGTCCACCCGCCATCGCCAATCCAGCCGTCCAATTCCCAGCCGAGCGGTGACAGCAGTCTCCCATTTGACGCGTGGATCCAAGACCCCGGCCTCCATCAGAACGGAGACCCCCCTTTCCATGAGATCACCGATCGTCATTCTCATTCCGTCCGGCCGGCGGCTCCGACGGGTTCAAGCCGCCCGCCAGGGATTCGATTCGGAGGCGAACATCATGAACAGCCAGGGCGTGAATCAGATCGTCCAGATCACCCTCCAGGATCCGATCCAGGGCGTGCCAGGAACGATTGATGCGATGATCCGTCACCCGATTCTGAGGAAAATTATAGGTCCTGATCTTCTCACTCCGGTCGCCCGTTCCGATGGCTATCCGACGGGTCTGACCAGTCCGAGCGGCCTCCTCCTGACGCCGGAGATCGAGCAGCCGAGCCTTGAGCATCGCCAGTGCCCGCTCCCGGTTGCGCGCCTGGGACCGTTCCGACTGACAGGCCGCGGTCAGGCCAGTCGGCAGGTGGGTGAGCCGGACAGCGGAATCGGTGCGATTGACATGCTGTCCGCCGGCCCCGCTGGCCCGGTAGGTATCCATGCGAAGATCCTTCTCCGGGATGTCGAAGTCGGTCTCCTCCGGGTCGGCTTCCGGCAGCACGACGACGCTGGCGGCAGAGGTATGGATCCGTCCCTGAGCCTCGGTGGCCGGAACCCGCTGAACCCGATGGACCCCTGATTCGAATTTCAGGGTTCTGAAAACACCCTCCCCCTCGATCGAAAGGATCGCCTCCTTGAATCCTCCCGCGTCGGACGGTGACGCATCAAGCAGCACGGCGCGCCACCCCCGGTCCTGCGCATAACGGCTGTACATGCGGAGCAGGTCCCCGGCGAACAGGGCGGCCTCTTCCCCTCCCGTTCCCGCCCGGATTTCGAGAATCGCATTCCGGTCGTCATCGGGATCGGACGGCAAAAAGGCTTCAAGGGCCTCCTCTTCCAGCCGGCCGATATCCGCTTCCAGAGTGGGCAGTTCTTCCCGAACCAGGGTTTTGATCTCCGGCTCGCATGCCGGATCGGTCAGCATGCCCTGATACTCGTCGAGACGGCGCCGAGCGGTCAGATAGGCCTCGGCCTTCTCGACCAGACGCTTCAGCCGGCGATGTTCCTGAATGAGCGCGCGATAGGCCCTCGGCGGAAGCCCAACCGCCGGTTCGCTCAGCCGGGCTTCCACGGCCCGCAGCTTCTCACGGAAGGGTTCGACAAGTTCCGGCGTGATCATAAAGGCCTAGAAAAAAAGAAAGACCGGGCGGGGTTGAGCCGGTCCGGTCTTTTGAAGCGACAGAAGCTAACGGGCGTCGCGACGATACCGTTTGTTGAACTGGTCCACGCGGCCGGTGGCATCCACAAAGGTGGATTTCCCGGTATAGTAGGGATGGCATGCCGAACAGGTGTTGACGTGAATGGTCTTGACTGTAGATCGCATGGTGCGCACCGCGCCGCAGGCGCATGTTACATGAGCCTCCCCGTAGGGCGGATGTCCTTCCTTTTTCATGCCTTTCACTCCTTGCGCAAATAGGACTTTATAGGCGATTTCTCCCTCCCGTGCAAGTTTTATTCGCGCCCTCGGCCTGGTCGGCCGGAATGGGACCGCCTTGTCCAAGCGTGGCATTCGTCCGGCGGCTCAGCGGTGAGTCACCCGGATCAGTCGGAGTCCTCCCACCCCCATGGCAATCAGAATGATCAGCCCCGCATAGGCCCATACCCGCGAATCCGGAACCGAGGGGCTCGCGCCCGCGTCGGGCGTGGGCTCCGTCTCAGGAGGGGACGGCGATTCCGAAGCCGATGCGGACGCCTCCCGCGGCGCTGGCGGAGGAAGAGAGGACGGCAACAACCGCAGGGCATCCTCGACGGACCGTTCGAAGAGGCTGACGGCCGGCGCCGAGTTCCAGACCTTCCCCGTTACCGCGCATCGGGCACAGGGCCTCTCCATCCGGCCCGAGCCAAGGCAATCCGGGCACTGTCCTGTGCCATTGCAGACCAGGCACTTGCGAAATCCGCCGTCCTCGTTCGCGCCCCCCAACGTACGGCCGGAGGGCACTCGGCTTCGGCTGAACCCCGATACGGGAATCCTTCCACCGACACAGTTTTTCGCCGGGCAACGTCCGGTGCCCGCACATTTTCCGCAGGGAATGCTCTCTTTCCCCGTCCCATGGCAGGCCGGACACAGCCCATAGAACGGTCGCTCAAAGGCTTCGACATCGTCCAGTTCAGGCCGCAGCCGGAGGCGGTACTCCTCGACGCGGTTCATGCGGATAAGTCCCGTCGCGCAAACTTTCAGAATCGCCTGGCGGGCAGCGGCGTTTTCGATCGTCTCCCGCGCTCGAACGAGCTGTCCGATGGCGGCCACCGTCGGGCCGGCCACCTGCATCTCCTTCAAAAGCTGAAAAATATCAACCCCTCCCTCCTCCTCGGTTCTTCCAATCGCCGCCCCCAAAGCGGCCACGGCGGAAACAAGAAAGCGGGCTGGACCGTTCCCCGTCATGTTGCCCATCCTACGGCGGAACAGTCCCGCGCGCAACGCTTTTTTCCACGGCCCTTGGGATCAACGCCAGACGCTGGGGTGGGAACCGATCGTCACCCACTCACGCCGGCAGGGATCCCACTGTTGAACGAAGGCGATATGACCCCGGACGGCCGGCTGGTAGAGGCGGCGGCCGGGCTCGGTTTGAATCACAATTTCACCCGGGCCATCGTCGCAGGCCGGTCGCCCCCATCGTGAAAAGCCGCCATAACGGGGAGGAGGAAGACAACCGATCTCGATGCGTTCCCGGAAGATGATCGGTTCCCGTTCCACCACCACAATCCGTTCCGAGTACACCGGCGGAGGGCAGGACGGATAGACGGGCGGTGGCGGACGTACCGCATAGGCCACCGCGCCGACGACCGCCAAGCCGGTCAGCACCTTTCCTACCCGTGCCCACTCCTTGTCCCCTGCACGCGCGGGCGGTGGCGAGGCCATCGTCAAGACCACCATGACCGTTACGCCCCAGCCAATCGTTTTGGGAAGTTTCATCCGTTCCTCCTTGTGTTGAATTCCATGGATAAGACGACCAGCGGGGCGAATTTATTCATCACCGCCGAAGGAATGGTCGGAAAAAAAACCAAGGGGGGGATTGACAGGAACCACCCCATCGCCGATAATGACAGATATACGAACGGATTCTTGGCCGGCTATCCCTACCCCCCGCCCAAAACCCCTAGGGAAGCCGGCCTCTTTCTCTTTTAAGGGTGTTTCACCCGTACAGGGGGCCCAGCAGGGCGCACGCGCGAAAATCGTCTCCACCGCACCGATCCCAGAAGGTCGGCCGGAAGATCGCTTCTTTCGGCACATTGTGCATATCCACGGGAATGCGAAGCATGGCGTTGAAGGTGATCAGGTCCGCGCCGATGAGTCCGAAGGAGTTGGCGTCATGGTTCGGCCCGATCCGCGACATATATGCAAAGGAGCTCATATCGCGAGGCATCCAGAAGGTTTCGGGCCATGTCCGATCCGTCACCCGGCTGATATGATCGGCGACGGGGCCGGGAAGCTCGACGGTCTCCCCCTCCACCACCGAACAGGTAAGTTGATCGCCTATGACGTTGTAGCGATAGGCCGTCATGGGAACGCCGCCGGGTGTCCGGTAATGACTGGACAACCCATCGCCAGGGAAATACTCGAGAGAGGCCGCCATGTAGCAGGTGCCCGCGATGGCCGCGTCCATCAGCTTCTTCTGACGGCGCGGATCGGCTCGAATCGCCGCCACGGCTTCCTGAACCGACATCCCCCGCCCGCCGGCGATGGCGAAGAGATTCACGGCGTAATCGAGAGCACCGGCCCCCGAATTCCGCTTGTCAATTAGGCCGCCCGGGCAGAGTTTTTCCACGTTCTTACCCGTGGCCTTGCGGATGCTGGCCGGCGTCCAGTTGGTCCGAATGTCGGCAAAGAGTTGAGGGGCCCCCGTCAGCAGCCACGCAGCCAACATTCCGATCGCGTTCTTGCTGTCGTTTTCCGTCGCCACGATGAAGGGCACCCGATAGCCGTTCCAGTCGAAGGAGCTGCAGAGGAGGGACTCGGTCATGTCGAAATTGGGATAGAGATCGGTCCATTGACGTTGTCCCTGGGTTCCAGCGGCGATGGCATTGCAGCCCTGCGCGAATTCGACATCCGCCGAAAAACCCTGCGTGCGGCCAACGGCCGGATCCGCCAAACGGGGGTTGCCAATCATGAGGTCGCGCGTGATGAGGGTCATTTTCAAGCAGTCGCGGAGCAGATCATCGGGGGGTTGGGGACGTCGGCCCTGGCCGAAATCGAACCGGAATCGGCTTTTCATGAAAGCGAAGGCCTTCTCCAGCTCGTCGTGGTCGTAGAGGCCGCGCTCCATCCGCCCTCGGATGCCGACCATATCGTACGAGACGGTGCCCATGCCGAGATAGTGCAGCATAAGGTTTCGACGAACATCGGAGCCGATGATGCCCATGGAGACGGCGCCGATCGAAAGGTAGTTTTTGCCTCGCATTTCCAGCACCGCGGCCGCGGCCCGGGCAAAGCGCAGAATTCGCTCGGCGACGTAGGGCGCAAGGGGACCGTTCTCGTCCTCCAAATCCGGGTTGTAGATGCAGAAGATCGGCCGCCGCTTTTCGTCCATGGCCGCCGTAAAGGCCTTCAGCCAGACGGCACCGGGCCGGTCGGTCTGGTTGAGTCCGTAAGCGGCCTGGAGCCACTCGGAGGAACCGACGCCCATGGCGGCGCCCATCAATTCGTCGCTGTAGGCCCAGGAGCGGCTCACCCAGATATTGGCGCCGACGCCCTCGCGGGCATAGTGAGCCTGGGCGAGAGCGGCCGTGCGAGGTCCATAGACGATCTCCGGGGCTGTTACTACCCGAACAGGAGTTCCGTCGGGAAGCCGGACATTCGCCCGGATAAGGTCACGAACCTTCTGAACCATGCGCCAGGTGCCGGACACGTTGGCCTCGTAGGCACCGGTTCGGCCATCCGCCACCGGCGTGATGGCGATCGTGGGAACGGATCCGATCCACGGACGCTCCGACGGCACGAAGGCGCGGGGGGTAGCGATCTTTTGTTCGAGATCGGCTTCGAGTTTCAGGTTCATGGGGTACTCTCCTCGCTAAGGGGTTACAGATGGCGTAAAATCATCGCTTCGGCGTCCAGTAGCGCTGCGGCCATCTCCCGGCCGTCCGCGGCCGTTCCCAACCGCTCGATCAGGGGAGTCTTTTGGACCATGGCGCAGAGGCGGGCCAGGGTTTTTAAATGGAGGCGGTCTTCCTGGCAGCACAGGAGAAAAAAGAGATGGGTCAAGCCCCCATCCGGCGCCCCGAAAGGAATGCCCTGAATGGTTCGCCCGAGAACCAGGATGGAGCTCAGAACGAGGTGGGGAGCGTGATGGCGGGGGTGCAGGACCGCCAGACCTCCGGGCAACGCCGTGGAGCAGAGCGCTTCGCGTTCCTGGATCCGCTCAAGAAGCTCCCGGGGATCGCAGACCTGCTCGGTTCGTTCGGCGAGCTGAACCATATCGCGAATGACGGCCCCAGCCGTCCGAGACGTCAGATGAGGTTCCATCCACTCGGACCGAATCAACCGCGGCATGATCGGTTCGGGGCTGGCGTTTTCCGACGGCCCGCCCTGGCTGGCGGCGCGGTGATACTCCTCGAGCCGATCGCCTGTAAGCCGAAGGATCCGCTGTGACGCCCAGGCATCCAGCTCTCCCCGGCGGAAGATTACCCGTCCGCCCTGCCGCTGGAAGGGAATCTCCTCCTTCTTGACGAGGCGCTCGAGAGCCTCCCGCGGCACGTGGAGATAGGCAGCCGCTTCATCCAGATTGAACGTTTGAAATGGCACTGGCCTCTTTCCCTCTCTTGTGCTAGGCTCACTCCAACGTCCGGGCGAGTGGTGGAACCGGCAGACACGCAAGACTTAGGATCTTGTGCCGAAAGGCGTGCGGGTTCGACTCCCGCCTCGCCCATCGTCTGGCGCCTTTGTCAGGTTCCGTAGTACCGTTCCACCCACTCCCGGATCGTGTCTTGCTCGACCTTGACGATGGCGATCTCACGAGCCGCGTTTTCGGGCGAGTCGGAAGCGTGAGCCGCGTTCATCAGAACATCGCTTCCGAATTCCCTCCGCACCGACCCTGGCTCCGCCTTCGCGGGATCGGTGGCGCCCAGGAGATAACGGATCTTCTGAACGGCACTCATGCCCTTGTAGATGAGGGCCAAACAGCTTTCGCTACCCGCCTTCTGTTTTTCCGACTCCGCCAGTTCCGAGGGGCTGAATCCCGTCATGAACTGGATGATGCGCTCGAACTGCCGGCGAGCCAAAAGCGGCGCCAGTTGCGCACCGATGACCGCTTTGACCTCCTCTGGGAGGGTGATATCAAGTCCTTTTGCAAGGAGTTCCCCTGACCGTTCAATCGCCAGGGAATGGAACCGTTCTTCCAGGGTTTTTACGACCGGTCCGTAGAACTCTTCCGCCTGGGCAACGGTCATCTGAATCATTTTCAGGCCGATAATCCGAAGCCCACTGCGGGAAAGTAAATCGATGATATGGCCGGGACGGGCAGTCGGCAACCGGAAGTTCTCCGGCTTGAGAAGAACCAACGTCCGTTGAACCCCGTCAATATCCGCAACGTCTACGGCATTTTCGATGATGCCACCGTCCCGCTCTGAATACTCGGCCCAGAGCCGACAGACTTCGGCGGCCCGCTCGACGGTCGGTGCTACCAGAATGGCCGGTTCAAAGTAGAGAACTCGGCCTTTGTCGTCGGTGACCATGTCGCCATAGGTATCGCGTATGGTCTCGCCACCGAGCCAGCAGGATTTGAGATGGCCGGTCGCTTCCCGGACCCGCTGAATGGCATTTTCCCCTTCGAGCAGGAGAAAAATGACCCGGCGGCGTCGGCCGGTGGTGGGATCCGGCGCATAGTTGCGGCGGACATATTGGGCGAGCATTCGGCAGATCTCGGGTTCGCGGGGGTCCGAATGTTCCAGAGAGTCAGCGTACCGCTGGACCAGTTCGGCGCTCGGCCCGAAGAGGCGGGCGGCGGCGAGGTTGAGCCCTGTGCGGCTCAAAAGGCGTCCAATAACCCCCCCCGTCCGCGATTTGGCGATGGTATAGGGGTTGATGAGTGCAAAAGCCAGTTCTCTCGGCATTTCCGCTCCTCTGCCTTGCTTTGTCAGCTCGCAGGCAGAGCATACGCCGTTTTCCCCCGCCGGGACAAGGTCTTTTTCGCCATGGATCAGCCGAAACGTCCCGTCAGGTAGTCCTCCGTCCGCTTCTCTTTCGGACGCGTGAAGAGATCGCGGGTCGGCCCCCATTCGATCAGTTCGCCTTCATAGAGGAAGGCCGTATAGTCGGAAACGCGAGAGGCTTGCTGCATGTTGTGGGTCACAATGAGAATGGTATAGGCGCCGCGGAGTTCGGCAATCAGATCTTCGATCCGACCGGTGGCTCGGGGGTCGAGGGCGGAGGTGGGTTCGTCCATCAGGAGGATCTCAGGATTCACCGCCAGGGCCCTAGCAATGCAGAGGCGTTGCTGCTGGCCGCCGGAAAGTGCAAGGGCGTTCTGGCGGAGGCGATCCTTGACTTCGTCCCAGAGCGCCGCCCGCCGCAGGCTCTGCTCGACCCGCTCCTCCAACTCCTGCCGGCTCAGCCGGCTGTGCAGGCGGGGACCATAGGCCACGTTGTCGAAAACAGACTTCGGAAAGGGGTTCGGCTTCTGAAACACCATCCCGATCCGGCGCCGAAGGGCCACCACATCAATGGCCGGATCGTAGATGTTCTCCTCATCGAAAATCAGCTCCCCTTCCGCCCGGCAGCCGGGAATCAGATCGTTCATCCGGTTGACCGCGCGGAGCAACGTACTCTTGCCGCACCCACTCGGCCCGATGATGGCCGTGACGGCCCCTCGTTCGATGGCGAAGGAGACGTTCTTGACCGCCGGTTGCCGGTGGTAATAGATCGAAAACTGGCGTGCTACGACATGAGGATTGCTCGACTTCATTCGGTCATCCTCTCAATTTCCGCGAGACACGGGCTCTCAAAAGAATGGCTGCGAGATTGAGCGCCAGGACGAGCGCCACCAGCGTCAAGGCCATGCCGTACTGCACATGGCGAATCTCATCCACCGCCGCGTGTTCCGTGCTGAGGTTGTAAAGATTCCAGGGCAGCGCCGGCGTCGGCATGGTCAGCAGCCGCCGCCACGCGAGCGGTTCGCCCAAGCTGACCGCCGCCGTGAAGATGATGGGCGCCGTCTCGCCGGCCGCCCGGCCGAGGCTGATCACCGTTCCCGTCAAAATCCCCGGAAGCGCCGCCGGAAGGATGACCGTCGTCACCGTATGCCATCGGCTCGCCCCCAGGGAGAAGGCCGCCTCCCGGTAGGCGGCCGGAACCGCGCGAATCGCCTCCTCGGAGGCGCGAATCAGGGTGGGCAGAATCAGAAGGGCAAGGGTCAACGACCCCGCCAGCACACTTTTGGAATCCGTCACCCCCAGGGTGTGAATGAAAAAGGCCATTCCGAAAAGTCCGAAGACGATGCTCGGAACGCCGGAGAGTGTATTGATGAAGATCCGCAGCAGATGCATGAGCCGGCCCTCCGTGGCATATTCCGCCAGATAGATCGCGGAGAGAAGACCCACCGGAACGCCAAACAGCATGGCCCCCAGCGTCAGGCATAGCGTCCCCAGCACCTCGGCCCAGATGCCACCGAAGAAATGGGCATCAAACGAGGGGTCCGTCAGGAAGCGGCCGTAGAAGGTCCAGCGAGGCCGCAGCATCTCAGCCAGCCGGTGTTCTAGCTGATCGAATGCCGGCTCCAGGCGCGTTCCCTGATAGTGCACTCGACGTGGCCGCCACACCTGAACCCCCATCCGCGACGGATCGCTGTAATCCCACTCCTCCCGGTAGAGCGCTTTCCGCTGCTTGATCAGGGCCCGATCCCACCGGGTCTGGCCATATTGCTGGCGCATGAGAAGAGGGGCAGGATCCCACGGCAGCGGTCCCAATAGTTCCCGCACGGCCGTTTGAAACTGGCGGTAATCACCCCCCAGCTTCCGGCGAAGAGCGGGGTCGTTTTCAAGGTCGGCCTCGAAGGCTCGCATGGCCTCATAGAGGGGCTCCCGGGCCCGGCGGGCTACCTGCAGTTCCTCACCGATGCGCTCGGCAGAGCCCCGATGGAACCTCTCCAGAACAAAGAGACGAAACTCAATCGTTCCCCGGAAACAGTAGGCGCCAATCCCCCGAATGGCGATGGGGCCCAGAATGACCAACAGGGCCGCGACCATGAATCCGATGGACAGGTAGCTCAGTCCCGAAAAGGCGTGGTCGAGCAGATGCCGGCTGGAAAACGATCGCATGGCTCACCCTCCAGACCAGCGCCGATGACTCCGGCGGACCAGCCACTCACCGACCAGATTGCAGAGCAGCGAAAAGACCAGCAGGGTCAATGCCATGGCGAAGAGGACGGCGTATCGTTCGGATCCCGTCACGTGATCGGCCTCCCCCATGTCGCCCGCAATGGTCGCGGTCAAGGTCCGAACGGGCGACAGGACGTTGTACCAGGGACGGGGAATCTGAGCCGCATTGCCGGAGGCCATCCAGACCACCATCGTCTCCCCTACGGCCCGCATGACGCCCAGAATAACCGCGGCGGCCAGTCCACTCAAGGACGCCGGAAGGACGACCCGCAACAAGGTCTCGGACCGTGTGGCACCGAGAGCGTAACTCCCCTCTCGAATCTCCCGACCGGCCGCCTGGAGGGCATCCTCGGCCACGCTGACCACGGTCGGGAGCGCCATGATCCCCAGAATCAGAGAGGCATTCAGGGCATTCGTTCCGCTTTCGACAGTCAGTTGCCCCGCCCGACCAGCGAGGGATCGGAGAAGGGCCCAGGCCGCAAGGCCGAGCCCGGCCAGAAGGACAAGGCCCGCCCCTCTCTGCCATCGCGCCGGAAACCGAAGACTGATCGTCTGGGACAGCATCAGCGCCAGGATCGCACCGACCGGGGCTCCGATCGCCCAGACGACGGTCCGAAAGAGCAGGCCGCCCCTCGTCTGAAGCAGCGGCGCGAGCACCACCAGGGCAAAAAAACCATAGGCCACCGAGGGAATGGCAGCCAGCAGTTCGACAATCGGTTTGGCGGCTTGTCGGACGGCGAACGGCAGCAGATCGCTAAGACAGATCGCAGCCGACAGGCCGATGGGCACAGCTACGACAATGGCCCCCAGGGTCACCAGCGCGCTTCCATAAAGAATGGCCGCGGTTCCGAATCGCGGGGGATGGCCGGAGGGATACCATTCGGGCGATGTAAAGAACTCGCGAAATCCGCGGACGGCGAAAAAGGGAATCGCCTCTTTCGCGATAAAATAGAAGATGAATAGAACGGCTAGAATGGAGAGGGACGCGACTCCCAGAAGGACCATCGTGCCCATCCAGCGAGTCGCGTCCTCCCACCGCATCGCCTGCGTTGTCCGGCGCAGGCGGCGGGTTGGCGGCTGCGAAACCATCCGTTCGACCAAACTCAGGGCGTCTTCGGCATTTCGGCCACCTTGGGGCGAAGCGGAACAAAGCCAATCTCTTCGATCAGCCGATGACCATCCTTTGTATCCTTAAGCCCAAGAAATGCCGCCACGTGTCCTTCCGGCTTACCATTGGTGTACATGAAGAGAGGACGCGCCACCGGGTAGGTGCCGGCAACGACCGTTTCCGCCGAGGGTTCGACCCCGTTGATCGTCAGCGCTTTGACGCCTTCCATGAAGGCCAGCCCCACGTAGCCAATGGCCGCCGGCGTGGTCAACACGCGCTGCCGGATGGCGCCGTTACTGCCGACATATTCCGTCTTTTCGCTCATTTTTTCCTTCTTCATCACCAACTCTTCGAAGGTTTCGTAGGTCCCGCTGTTGGTATCCCGGCTGATCACCACGATGGGCCGATCCGGCCCTCCGAGCTCCTTCCAGTTGGTGACGAGACCTTTGTAGATATTCCGCACCTGCTCCAGCGTCAGCCCTTGCACCGGATTGGAGGGATGAACGATGAGGGCAATGCCATCCATGGCCACCACGTGCGCCATGGGGGTCACGCCTTTTTCCTTGGCGGCCGCCAGCTCGTTCTCCTTCATGGCCCGCGACATCGTCGCGATATGACAGGCCCCGTTGATCAGGCTCTTGGCGCCGTTTCCGCTTCCGGATTCGCTGACCGAAATGGCCACGCCGGGATTGCGTTCCATGTAATACTCCGCAAAGGCCTTGGCAATCGGGCCGACGGTGGTCGAGCCGTCAATCACGATCTTCTCCTGAGCGTTCGTTTTCCCGCTCGCCAGCAGAGCGGCCACTGTGGTTGCGGTTCCGATGGTTTTCCAGTTCATGCGTCTGTCTCCTTCTGTGGATTGTTTCCTTGAAAAACAAAACCCGCCCTATTCTGAAGCGACGGCGTGAGCGGGGGTTTAGACAATCGTTAGAAAATGGTTAGAAAAAGCCGAGGCTCATTGTTCCGATTCGGGATGATGCCGGACGATTCGGCCCTCGACTAAATAGATCACATCTTCCGCGATGTTTGTGGCGTGATCGGCCACGCGTTCCAGTTGATGGGCCGCATTCCATTCGGCCACCAGGCGCTCGACCTGCTCAGCCCGACCTTCCCGGACGGCCTGATGGAGCCGCTCTTCGGCCCGTTGCTGATAGGCGTCAATCGCGTCATCCGCCTGTCGCACCTCGTGGGCCAGGATCGCATTCCGGTTCACAAGGGCATCCAGCGCCTTCTTGAGCAGCGTCTGGGTCTGCTCCGCCATTCGCGCCAATTCCATCGAATGGCCGCCGGCGGGTCGGTCCCACTCGAGGGTCAGTTCCGCGATGTTGACGGCCAGATCGCCAATCCGTTCCAGATCGTTGTTCAGCTTGAGAATGGCCACCACAAAGCGCATGTCGCCAGCCACCGGATGATAGAGAGCCAGGAGCTTCAAGCACTCCTCTTCAATCTCCACCTCCCGCAGATCGAGATCGTCATCGCCCGCAATCAGCCGCCGGGCCGTCTCGACATCCCCCTCCAGAAAGGCCCGGACGGCCAGGCGAAGGCTCTCCTCCACATGGCCGCCGAGCGACAACACCTGACGCTTCAGCGATTCGACCGCCCGCTCCCAATGCACCGGCACCCGCGTCCCTTTCGATCAAGCCTCAGAACGACCACGCCAGCCGTCCGAACCGTTTCGTCGAGTCGGACCGGTGGCGTCCGACGTTGAGCACTGTTTGTTCCCATTCGTATCGCGAATCGTCCGGGCGCACAAGTCTAAAAAAGTCAAGATCCCGCCCTTCGTAGGAGACCGGGCGGAGTCGGCACACAATGCCCTTTTCAACCCAGTGCTCAAGAATATCGGCCACTTCATCAGGATTAGCGTTCAACTGGGCAGCCAGCGCCGGGACCTGCATTGCGCCGCCCGTTTCCAGAAGCCGCCGCAGGCGATGCTCGAGGCGATCCGCCGGCCGGGAGGGAAGAGTGATCCATCCGCTCATCGCAATCTCCCGTTCAGGATGATTCAGGCGGCGCCCGATTGGCGCCGCCTGAATCGTGGGTTGGCCAATGACGATCGATTAGAACTTCGCGGAAAAGTCCAGCTTGACCACCTGGCGATCCACGCCGTCATCAAGCCCCTTCTCGCACAGGGCCACGTTGAGCTTGGCATCGAAGTTCTTCGCCAGCACGTATCGGATGTATCCGATATGCGCACGCACATCGGTTCCGTTGCCGGTATCGGTGTTTTCCGCCAGTGCCGGCATCACGCAATTCTTTTCCAGATACCGGTACTGATATCCGACTTCGAACGCGCCCGGATCTTTCGCTTTGCCCACAAGAAGGCCGCCGAGGTATCCCGTGTCGTCATCGTCCGCGTCGGTGTTGACGACATACTGTCCCATCAGCGTGACGGGGATCGGGGTCGGAAGCCGAACTTCGGCAAATCCTTCCACCGAGGTGTACTCCTGGGCCTTGGGATCGGCCACGGTGAGGCCGTCCCAGAAAAAGACGCCCCCGCCCACAAGGAGGTGGGCCTCTTTTCCTTCCATGGGCTTGATCTTCAGCGCGCCCTGGAACGTGCTCAGGGTCACGTCGGTATCGGTCTTGTTTTCCTCATAGATCATGTAGGAGGCGCTGGCCATCGCATCGAGCATAGGGGACACCGCCAGTTTGCCCTTCGCGGCCAATCCTTCTGGCATGGCATCACCACTCATGACCAGATCGTTTACGGCGATCCAGGGCTGATCCATTTTGCCCGCGAGCAGATCGAGCCCTTCAACCGGGGTCACCTGCAGATAGGCGCGGTTGATGTTGAAATCCTTTTTATCGAACTTCCCCGTCAGGGTCTGGTTGTCCGAGATCGGATCCCGATCCATACCCGAGGACAGGCGAACATTGGCCCGCACAAACTCGTTGACCTGAGCATCAACACCAATTCGGGCACGAACGCGCACGCGATCGCGATCGTCTTTGTCGTCCTCCATATCGCGCTGAAGGCGAACGCGAAGATCGCCTCCGATTTTGAGCGTGTCGGTCCAGGCGGCCCGAGCTTCGGTGGCCAGCGCGAGCCCAGCCATGGCAGCGACGGTTCCAATCATGGTTACGGTTCTCATCGTGTCTCCTCTTCTCCTTTTGGGTTTTGAGAGATTTTCCCCGCACTCGCGGGAGATCGGTCTCTGGACTGAACAGGGGCAGGATCGGTGGCCTCCGTAAGAAGGCAATAAGCCAAAAGTTAGGATTTCATGATGGGAAAAAGAGGGTGAAGCGGGAGCCTTCGGAGGGCGCGCTTTCGACCGTCACACGGCCCCCGTGGGCCTGGGCCACATGCTTGACGATCGCGAGGCCGAGGCCTGTTCCCCCTTCCGCCCGGCTGCGGGCCGAATCGGCTCGGTAAAAGCGTTCGAAGAGACGGGGAAGATGGCGCGGCTCGATCCCGCACCCCCAGTCCTGAACGCGGATGAAGACCTCTCGTCCCGCCAGGCCAGCCTCGACACGAATTCGTCCGCCCTCCGGGCTGTATTTGATGGCGTTGTCCAGCAGATTGACCACCGCCTGCTCGACCAGGGAACCCGAGGCCTGAAGATGAAGATCAGACGGACAGACAACCTCGATCGTCTGGGCCCGAGCACGGGCCTTCGGCTCGCATAGCGCGATGGCGTCTTCAAGAAGATCGGCCAAACGATGGTCTTCCCGCTCCAGTTCTCCCTTCTCTTCGAGATGCTCCAGACGGGCCAGGAGGGTCATGTCCGCCGCCAGGGCTTCGAGGCGAGCTGCATGGCTGCGGATAATGCGCGCGAAGCGCCGGACGGATTCGGGATCGTCCGCCGCCTCTTCTTCGAGGGTTTCCGCGTAGCCTCGGATCGCCGTCAGGGGGGTCCGAAGTTCATGCGAGGCGTTGGCTACGAAATCCCGCCGAGCCCGCTCGAGCCGGCGGAGGTTGGTCACATCATGGAGCACCGCGACGGTTCCAATCCGGCGTTCGTCCTCGCCCGTCAGCGGAGCCGTGCCGACATGAAGGATCCGTTCCGGCGGACCCGGGATCGTCACTTCGGCTTCCACCGCTCCCTCCGTCGCCAGCGCTTGCTCGACCACCCTTTCGAGGGCCGGAACGCGCACCCGATCCAGAAGGCGGTACCCCAGCGGTTCGTCCCCCCCCAGATCCAACAGCCGGGCGGCCGCCGCATTGAGGCCCAGCAAACGCCCCTCCCGGTCCAACGCCAGAATGCCTTCATTGAGGCTGCCGATGATGGCCTCGCGTTCGCGGCGAAGGCGAATCTCCCGCGTGATTCGATCCTCGAGCTGTTCGGCCATCCGATTGAGCGCACGCGCCAGTTCGGCCAGTTCCTCGATATCCGGTTCGGGCGCCCGAAGGTGGAAATCGCCCTCCCCGAACCGCTGCGCGACCCGCTGCATCGCCTCAAGAGGATCCGATACCAGTCGTGTGGCATAGAGACCGAGGCCCGCCGCCACACCGGACGCCGCCAGGGCCAACAGAAGGAAACGAAGGACGCTTCGGACCCGGAACGGGCGTATCGCCGCGTCCGGGACGGCCGCGCGGAGGACGGCCACCAGGCGTCCCTCCTCGTCGGCCACCGGAACCGCCACGTACCAGATCTCGCCGCCCAGGGTGCGGCTGAATCGTCGGCTCTCCCCCACCCGTCCCTGGAGCGCCGCCTTGACTTCGGGCCGGTCCGCATGGTTGCTCATCCGCTCGGCCGCTTCATGCGTCTCCGCCCAAACCGTTCCATCGGCACCGATGATGGTCAGCCGGGTCGCCGCCCCAAAACCAGGAGTCGCCAAGAGGCGTTGGAGGGTCCCGCGGTCCTGAGCGCGGATGGGCTCTTCTAAAAACTGGCGGGCCAGTTCCGCCCGGGCCCGCAGGTCCGAGAAGAGCTGGAGGGCGTGAAACTCCTCCATCGCCCGCCAGGCCGCCAGGAGGACGGCGGCGATCGGAAGCAGACTGAGTGCCAGAAACCAGGGAAGGAGTTGGGAAAACAATCGGCGGCGCATCATCGCTCCCGGAACCGGTAACCGACGCCTCGGACGGTTTCGATATAGGAGGCGCGCGGGCCCAGCTTGCGTCGCAAGCCCACGACCAGCACATCCACCGCCCGATCGGTCACCGGGTAGCTCTCCCCATGAATCGCCGTCACAATCTGATCCCTCGTGTACACCCAACCGGGGCGGCTCGCCAGGAGCTGAAGAATCCGCATCTCAGAAAAGGTCAGATCCAGCGGTTTCCCGGCCGCCAGCACTTCGTGCCGGCCGGGATGAATCACCAGATCGCGGACCCGGATCGGCTCGGTGCCCTGCGGCACCTCCATTCGCTTGCGCCGGAGAATTGCCCGAATCCGCGCAATCAACACCTTGGGGCTGAACGGCTTAACCACATAGTCATCGGCGCCGAGTTCTAGCCCCGTCACCACATCGCTCTCCTCCCCCTTGGCCGTTACCATGAGGATGGGGACATGCGCCGTCCGATCGTCCCGCTTCAAACGCCGGCAGACCTCCAAGCCATCCAGGCCGGGCAACATAAGATCCAGCACGAGAACATCCGGGGGATCCTTTTGCGCCTGAGCCAGCCCCTCATCCCCGCGGAGCGCCACGCGGGCCTTTATGCCGGCCTTTTCCAAATGGTACCGGATCAGATCGGCAATATCCGATTCATCTTCGATCACCAAAGCGCTGAGATTCGCCATGGGCTTCCTCCGTCTGCCTCCGCCTCATTCCATTATTCTATTGTTAGCCATTGATGAAGGGCGGATGAGGATTCCATGTGGACCCCTGGGCCGCAGGCCTTTCCTTTTTACCGCAACTTGACCAACAGGACCAGCAGAAGCGGAATGAGAAGGGCCTGAAGAAGGGTAAACCGCATCAGCACCTGCGCGTTCGACCACCCCAGATGGCGCCGGCAGTGGTCGTGAAGGGGCAGGCGTATCCGGTGAAGGAGACGAAGAGGCCCCCGTGCCGTGTCCACTCCCGTCTCGAATCCCAAATGCCGAAACAGCCGAAGCAACGCCAGTTTCACCAGCCCCGCCCCCCCGTTGACGAGGAGGATGGGAGCGACCACCACAATCAAAAAAGGGTTACCCGTCGCCATCACCGCCACCCCCGTGAGAAGTCCCAGAGGCCGCGAGCCCGCATCCCCCATCAAGAGCGCACTCGGCTCGGCATTGTACCAGAGATAGGCGGCCAACGTGCCTAGAAAAGGAAAGACCAGAAGGGCCCACATGGCGCCCTCGGGTTGATGGCGAAGCAGCAAATAACGCGCCACCCCCGAATGGCCGACCGCCCCGTACAAAAACGCCCCCAGATAGAGAAGGGAAAGCAAGGAAAGCGAGCCGGCCAGGCCGTCCACGCCATCCGAGCAGTTCGTCGCATTGATGGAAAACCAAAGCACAACAGTCGAAACGGCCATGAACACCCATGGACTCCAGAGATACTCTCCCTTGACCAGCGGGAGCCAGACTCGGACCGGTTCCCCCTGGCAAAGAATCAGGCTGCATGCCAGGCAAATCGCTAGATCGAGCAGTCCCTTTCGCCATTCCCCCCAGGGCCGTACCGCCCGATCGTCCAGGTAGCCCGTCAGCGACGCCAGAATTAGGCAGGCGACCACCCCCCAGACTTTCAGGTTGAACGGAAGAATGAGCCACCACACGGGCAAGGTCAGGAGGAGCAGAATTAGACCGACGCCTGTCGGTTTCCCCGCACTCAAGTGCCCCCCCTGCACCAGGGTCTTCCCCCGATCCCGGGGGACCCAAGGGCGCCAGAAGTCACGTCCCAGAAACCACCAGACCACCGCCGCCGCCACCGTACCGCCAAGTCCGATCAACACCAGGTGCGAACCGAACAGCCGGAACGGACCGAACCAAGTCGTTCCCCATCGTGACAGAAGCCATAGCATACGCCGTATGCTCCCTTATCGAACCACGCGGCGGACTCTACCCCCAGGAGTCCCTGTCTGTCAAATGGAAGCCGCCGGATGTGGCGATATTGACATCCGGATCTCAAGGTTTTATTTTTAATCATTGACATCCGGATCTCTAAGAAAAGGAGAGTGTCATGGTGCGGCAAAGAGGGTTGGGATGGTTGATTGTCGGACTTTGGATGGTGGGCACGGCCTTTGTCAGCATAGCTCAAACGGTACGATATGTCCGAGTGGATGGCAGCGAATCGGCTTCGGGCCTCTCATGGGACGAGGCTCTGGCCTCAATTTCCAACGCGCTGGCCCAATCCGTCAACGGAGACACGATTCTTGTATCGAATGGGCTTTATACTATTCGAACCGAAGTGGTGGTCAACAAGGCCGTGACGATCTCCGGCGCAGGAGGAGCCGAAAACACCATCCTCGCGGGCGCTTTTCCGGCTTCCACCAACCGCATTCTCTCCATCACCACAAACGCCGTCGTGGAGGGCTTTACCATTTCCAATGGTTACCTTCAGGCCAGCTTCCGCGGGGCGGGGGTTAGCCTTTCCGCGGGGCTTCTGCGAAACTGCCGAATCGTGAACAACCGAATCAATTGGTTGGTCGCAAATGCGCCTCAACAGGGATCCGGTGGCGGCATCGAATTGACCGGAGGAATCGTTTCGAACTGTGTGATCGAAGGGAATATCACGTCGAACTGCGCAGGCGGGGTCTATATCGGCGGGCCGGGAACGCTGGTGGATTGCTGGATCCTCAACAACTCGGTCTCTTATCCCCGTGCGGGCAGCGGACGTGGCGGGGGGATCTACTTCGATTCAACCCTGGGAAGGGTGGAACGGTGCGTCATTGCCGGCAACCAGGCCCCCTATAGCGGCGGCGGCCTCTATATGGCCAACGGAACCGTTGTAGCCTCCCTGATTGTTTCGAATACCCTGGCCGCCTTCGGCGGTGGCGCTCATGTGGCCGGCGGCCGTCTGCTCGCCACCACCGTCGCCGACAACGTCGCCACGAACAACGGCGGCGGGGTAGTTCTGGATGCCGGCGCCGTGACGAATGGGATCATCTGGGGCAATTCCGCCCTTCGGACCGGCGGCACGAACGATCTGGCCTACAAGAGCGGCACGGTGGTGTACACCTGTTCGAGCAATACCGTCACGGGAACCGGCAACATCACGAACAACCCGCTCTTCGCCGGCGCCGGAAACTATCGCCTCGCCTTTGGCTCGCCCTGCATAGATAGCGGCATCGCCGATGGCGTAGCCCGCGATCTGGATGGCTATCCCCGCCCCCGCCCCGGGTATGCCATCCCCACAACCGCGTATTATGACAGAGGCGCCTTCGAAGCCTATCACATTGACGGCGGTCCGCTTCGTTGCGATTTCTCGGCCGAGGCCCTTCGTGTCGTCGAAGGACGGCCCATCTCCTTTGTTTCGCTGATTGCCGGCGGCGACACCAACGATCTCTATTTCACCTGGAGCTTCGGAACAAACCTCGTCGAAGGGTTTGCCCTCGATGTGATTTCGAACGCCTTTAATCTGCCCCCCGGGAGCAACCGGATGTTCGTCACCATCGGGCTAACCATCAGCAACCTCTCCGGCTCGGCCTCGGCCGTCAAAACCAATCTCATTGAGGTGGGTCGGGCCGTTCATTACGTCTCCCCCTCGGGCGGCCATCTCTTCCCCTTCCTCTCCTGGGCCGATGCTGCGACCAATCTTCAAGACGCCATTGATGCGGCGTTGGATACCGGCGACGTGAACGGTCCGCTCATCCGGGTAGCCAATGGTGTCTACCCGATCCGGCGGGAATTGGTCATTACCAATAGCGCCCAGATCCGGAGCGAAAACGGCGCCGCTGCGACCACGATCTACCGTCCTACAACCTCAACCAATCGATTGGTGGTGCTTTCGAACCAGTATGCTGTGGTGGATGGGTTCACCCTAACCAACGGGTTTCTCAATGTGGGAAGCGCCCAAGGAGGAGCCGTCCGCCTCTTCGCCGGCTCTCTCCTGAACTGTCTCATTCAATCCAATCGCGTTTACACGTCTTCTCCTGGTAATCCAGTGTTTGGCGGCGGCATCTACATGTCCGGCGGATTGGTCAGCAACTGCGTGATCCGACTCAACGCGGCAAATCCCTTGCAGGCTTACGCCGGCCGGCCGGATGGCGGAGGGGTGTATATGACGGCCGGACGCATCATGAACTCCTTTATTACCGACAACTTCGCCGATGGGGGCATTACCCACCCCTATGGAGGAACCGGTGACGGCCTAGGCGGCGGCCTTTACATGACAGGGGGCGAATTGATCAACACCGTCGTGGCTCGTAACTGGACGCATGCCGAAGGCGGTGGAGTCTATATGACGGGTGGTCGGATCCTTCATGCCACCATCGCCTACAACAGCACCCGCTTGACCAACAGCGCAGGGCTTTTCCTGGGCGGCGGCGTGGTCTCAAACTCCATCATCTACCGCAACCGTCGTTATTGCGATGACGTTCACGTCAACATCCGCCAAACTGGCGGTTCGATCGCCTACTCCTGCACCTACCCCCTCTGGCCCGGCGAGGGAAATATCGCCGCCGAACCGGATTGGACGGCACCGACCAACAACGATTTCACGCTGCTGCCCGGCTCCCCCTGCCTGGACAGTGCCGCCTGGCTCGCCGACGTCCCGGCCGACGGCACTAGCCAGCCGCGATCGCAAGATGGGGATGGCGACGGAATCGCCCTTCCGGACATAGGCGCTTTCGAAGCGGTGCCCCCGACATCGGGCCCCCTGCGTTGCAACTTCAAGGCGGTGACCAACGAAGCCGTGGATAGTCTCGCCGTGGATCTGGTCCCCATTGTGGCCGGTGCCAACACCAACATCGCGCTCCTTCGATGGGACTGGAACGGCGACGGCACGATTGACGCCGAGGATTTCGCTCTGAGTCCCTATGCCGCCTCCTACGAGGCCGGGCACTACTCACCGTCTCTTTTCGTCAGCAATACCGTCGGCGAGGTCGTCACTCTTAAAAAACCCGACTACATCCGTGTCTTCCCTTCGGCGGTTTTTGTCGCAACCAATGGGGCCTCGATCTTTCCATTCAACTCCTGGAGCAAGGCGACGCGGAACCTTCAGGAGGCCGTAGTGGCCGTCGCTGATGGCGGGATGGTAACCCTGAGCAATGGGACCTTCGTCATCTCCAACACGCCGCCGGTCGTGCTCGCCAAAGGAATCGAGGTGCGAAGTCTCAATGGTCCTCGCGCCACCATTCTCCGAGGAGGGCGCCGGATCGAACTCGTGAATCCCAATGCCGCCCTCCGGGGGGTCACGATCACGGCCAGCCGGGGCATCCAAATGTCGGCCGGTGTCGTGGCCGACTGCATCATCACCAACTGCGCCAGCCATCTGAACATTTCCGTTGCGCCCACCACGGGTAACTACCGCGTTCCCGGTGGCGGAGGAGGGCTGATTTCCGGGGGTCTCATCGAGCGCTGCATCATTGCCAGTAACACGACTTACAACACCGCCAACGGAGACGCCCATGGAGGGGGGCTCTATATGACCGGAGGAACGGCGAGCAACTGCCTGATCCTTGCCAATCTCGCCTATACCGCCGCCGGCCATTCCGGAAAAAGTCAGGGCGGCGGAGTCTGCCTCGCCGGCCCTGGCCGTCTCGTCAATTGCACCATTGCCCGGAATGAGGTCAAGGCATCTAATGCGTTAGGCTCGTACGGCGGGGGAGTCTACCGATCCAATGCCCAAAGTCTGCTGCAAAACACCATCGTCTGGTTCAACCGGGGAACAAATACGATCGAGGATATCTACACCACGGTCTCAGAAACAAACATGACCTACTCGTGCTCTCCCTCCCTGACGCACAACCCCGCGGGAACCGGCAATATCACCAACAATCCGCTCTTTGTCGTCATCGGCGAGGGATTCGGCCTGACCAACCGCTACACCGATGGGCATCTCTCGGCGGAATCCCCCTGCCGAAACGCCGGCTCTCCGGATCCCGAACTGGCCGCCACCCTGGACCTCGATGGCCGTCCCAGGGTCTCGGGAGGACGCGTGGATATGGGCTGCTACGAGATCCCGCCTCAGAAGGGCACCTTCATCCTCATCCGCTAGGCGCCCCCGTCCTTTCACGCCCGGCCCTGTCGAGGCCAACAAGAAGACGAGCGCGTGTTATGGGCCCGCCGCCTCAGGCGCAGGGGGTGCGGCCTCTTCAACTGCCGGAACGGGCAGCGTTCCACTCGCTTCCCCCGTTTCCGCGGTTCCCTCCTTCGCCGTTTCGGCCGGGGGCGGCTTCGGCTTGACAAACGGGGCCCGGTCCGCCGACACCGCCTCCAGCTTGTACGCGGCCACGATATAAGTCCAGTTCGCGTGGCGGGCATTGAAGGCCTTGACCTCTTCGGCCAGCTTCTTTTGCGCTTTCTCCTGCTCCGCCGCGGCCTTTTCGTCCTTCTCGGATCCCTCCGATTTCTCCTCGGCCGCGGCTGGGGGAACATACGCCGCCGAGAGCCGGAGATAGCGACTCCCGCCTTCTCCCTCTTTCGCGCCGCCGACGCTCACCGTATAGGAAACGCCGTTTGTGAGGGTCATGACGACCACCGTCGGACGATCGAAACCCATGACGTCATCGCTCAACGCGGGGTCGGCCACATCTTCGAAATGAAGCCAGCTCAGGAGATTAGCCAGGCTGTTGACCTTGGCGCTCTCCATCTCCTCTTCGGCCGCCAGATCAGGCACCTTCAACGCTCCCGTCGAATCGGGCCGTTGCAGGAGAAGATGGCGTCCGTCGGCATCCCTCACCTCGATCGAGCGAATGTCGTAAGAGCCCACATTGGCCACCTCGGTGGAGAGCCAGTCGCGCCGGGAAGCGGGAAGGTCGGGAAGGGTGTCCATCACCAAGACCGCCCGGCCATCCGCCCAGAGATAACGGCCATCCGGAAAACCGCCGCCCCACGATTCTTCACCCCCCGCGCGCGTCCTGTACCATTCCTTTCCAATCCGAAGAAGGGCGATCTCGTGCCCGGTGGCGTTCTTCAGGAGCACCTCGCGCGAGTCACCGTCGGCCTCCCCGGGGGCCAGCCCAAAGCGGGCCAGAGAGGCCGGATCGTCGGGCAGGCGACGCCCCACCTTGAGCCGCCGCAAGGCGAGAAGAAAGTTGCTGACCTTCTCGAAATCGGCGGGATATCCAAACCGGTCGGCCGCCTTCCATCCCTCCTTTTCCCGAACGAATCGCCACACCTCGCCGGTGGACGGCCGGATGAGAATCTCTGCAATACTGTTGAGACGATCCACGTCCTGAAGCGAAGACAGAACCGGAGTTCCCGACTCCGGTGATGGGCTCTGGCCTGGCCTTGGACGGCGCGACGTCCAGACCGCCAATCCGATCACCACCACCGCGATGAGCGCCAGTAGAATGAGTTTTCCGGACTTCATACCCCTTTCCTCTCCTGAAAAAAATGCGGATCGCCTTTTACGACCGCTGCCGCCGGCGACGGCAGAACCCGAACAGGGTGCCGGCCATCGCTACAAGAACCGGCATCAGCAGGATGTTGATGACCTTGACTTTAAAGCCGAGATTTTCAATGTCCGCCCGAAGCTTCTTGCGCACCTCCTTGAGCGCCAGTTTCGTCTGGCGCACCTGAGCCTCAAACTTTTCGATCTCCTCCTTCTGTTTCGGACTCAGAATGTACATCTGCGATTTATCCTTTTCCCGCTGCAGTTCGCGCAGCCGCCGTTCGGCCTCCTCCAGCCGCTCCGAAAGGCGGCGCTCCTCCTCCAGGAATCGCTCCTGCGCCTTCCGCTGAAGCGCCAATACCCGCTCGAAGGGACGGTCCGTCCGGGCGCGGACACGGACGTCCGCCAAGGCCGGACCGCCGGTCAACTGCTCGACGGCGTTAATGAAGAACGTGAGATTGTCGTTGATCGGCTGGTAGGCCCGGAAATTCAGAAAGCGCGTCTCCTGGACGCAGTACTCGTCATACACCCAATCGCTGTCAGCCACCAGCACCACCGTGCTCGGGCGCACGCTCTCTTTGAGATAATCGGTGGCGACCTGCACCTCCTCATTGGTCGCCCCGCCTGAGCCGGTCGAGGGCGGTCCTTCGGGGAAGGCCGTGGGGAATGTCCCCTGCAAACGCAGCGCCAGGGTGAATGGCTCCAGGGCGCTCTTGAACCGACGCCGGATCCCCTCGGCGCCGAACTGGGCCGACATCGCATCGGTCAACATGGCCGTCGTGGAGGACATCAGCAGCGGCGTCGCTTTGATCCCTGGCTTTTCGCTCACCTTGAACGCCCCTGCGTGAGGCATCATCAGATGGCGCAGCCGGGCCGTGAGAGGATCCTGACGGTTGAAATGGGAATCGCCCCGGAGGGTCAGCCACACCGGACTGTCCACAATCTCGCCCCGTCCCCCCTGAAGGCGGGTGGAGGCTTCGATGTCGGCCACTACCTGGTCGTTTTCAAACGAGACGCCCCACGCCTCCAGCAGCCGGTCGAGTTGGGAGGAGCGGGGACCGAACATCATCGGCCCCCCGGACGTGGTCCGGCTTTCGGCCAGGGAGAGCGGATCGAGAAGAACCCACAGACGCCCGCCCTGTAGGAGATACTGGTCCAGGGCGAAGAGGGTCCGTTCCGGCAGATCCTTCGGGTGCACAACCACCACCAGATCGAGATTGGTATCCACCGTCGTCACATCCTTCTCCAGGGATCGGATCTCGTAATCCTGCTTGAGATCCGAGAAGAGGAACCAGGGTTTCGGAGGCTCCGGCACGCCCGCCATCGGAAATGGCGGCCGCGACTCGCCCATCACAGGGAGCGAACTGAGGACGCCGATGGCCGGCTTCCGGGCCTGGCTGACGCGAACGATGAGCCGGGTGATCTGGTATTCCAGGAGCGACTCCTGCTCAGGATCCAGGAGGGGAATCACGGCCTCCGAATCGGCCCGGACGGCCACCAGACCGAGATAGAGGGTCGGTCCGAGGAAGTCGAGCGGCTGCCCGGAAAGGCCATATCGCTGGGCCCACTCCTCGGCCTCGGAGTCGGGTTTCGGATCATGGACTTCGACCGTGATCCGTCCGCCGGACCGCAAGGCATATTCCGCCAAGAGGTCTTGAACGCGCCGAGCATAATTCTTGAATCCGATCGGAATCCGGGGATCCGACTCGTTGAAAAAGAAGAGGAGGGTCACCGGTTGGTCGAGGGAGCGCAGAATGTGGATCGTACCGGGGGAAAGGGTATGGATCTTCTCCTCCGTCAGATCCAGCCGCCATCGAAAGCGGCTCAGAATGACATTGATGGCCAGAACAATGGCCAGGGCCAGAAGAAACGCAACGGTCCGCCCGCTCCAGGTCAACAGGTTCCGGTCCAGTTTCATCGCGTGCGCCTCCTTTCCCTCAGGAGCCTTTCCGATTTTCCACCGTCCAGTGCGTCGCGAGCAGCAAGACGACCATCACCGAGAGGAAATAGGCGATATCCCGAATGTCCAGCACGCCGCGCGTCGCGGATTCGAAGTAGGGCATAACCCCAAAGGCCGCCACGGTGCGCACCAGCCAGTCGGGCGCCCAGCGGTTGAACATGGAGACGACCGGCGGCCAACCCGCCAGCAGGAGAAAGAGACAGATGAGGAGAGCGACGACAAAACTGATGACCTGATTCCGCGTAAGGGCCGAGGCAAAGAGCCCGACCGAGAGGTAGGCGCCCGCCAGAAGGGCGCTTCCCACGTAACCGGCGACGATGGCGCCCAGATCGGGATGACCGAGATAGAGCCCAGTGAAGACAATCGGGCTCGTGAGCGCCAGCGCCAGAATCAGGAAGAGCCAGGCTGCCAGAAACTTCGCCGCCAGCGCCTGAGGCAGGGTGACGGGCAGCGTCAGAAGCAACTCGATCGTCCCACTTTTCCGCTCTTCGGCCCAGAGCCGCATGGAAGCGGCCGGCACGAGCAGCAGGTACACCCATGGGTGCCAGAAGAAGAAAAACCGCAGGTCGGCCTGGCCCATCTCGAAGAAGCCGCCGACCATAAAGGTCAGAAAACCAACGAGAAGAAGGAACCCCACCAAAAAGACGTAGGCAATCGGCGACTGGAAATAGGATTTGAGCTCGCGCCGAAGCATGATGCCGGTTTCGGTCCAGAAACGCATGTTGCCATCCTCCCTATTGCGCCTCATCTCCGACGGTGAGAATCCGGAAGACCTCGTCGAGCCGCCCGCTCGGATGGCGCGCCTTGAGCGCCTCCGGCGTGCCATCCGCGGCAATGCTCCCTTCGTGAATAATGATGGCCCGGGTACAGACCGCTTCCACCTCCTCCAGAATATGAGTCGAAAGGACGATCGCCTTTTCGGCCGCCATCTCGCGGATCATCTGACGAACCGTTCGTTTCTGGTTCGGATCCAACCCATCTGTCGGTTCATCCATGATCAGGATGGGCGGGTCGTGAAGGACGGCCTGGGCGAAACAGACCCGTTGCTTGTATCCCTTCGAAAGGGTCTCGATAGGCTGGTGGCGGACCTTCTCCAGAAAGCAACGGGCCATGGTCTCGCCCGCGCGTTCGCGTGCCCGCCGGCCCCGGAACCCGCGCATCTCGGCAATGAACAGAAGAAACTCCTCGACGGTCATGTCTTCGTACGCCGGTGCATTTTCAGGCAGATAGCCCAACAACCGCTTGGCCTCGACGGGTGATTCCCGGATATCATAGCCTCCCAGAATGGCTGTGCCATTGGAGGGAGGAAGAAACCCCGTAATCATCCGCATGGTCGTGGATTTGCCGGCTCCGTTGGGTCCCAGAAATCCCAGCACCTCGCCTTTGGCGCAGGAAAACGAGACGCCGCGCACCGCGTAGATGGGGCCGAACCATTTCTCCAGATTCCGAACGTCCAGCATGGGTTGGTCCTCCCGGCGTGGGTTGATCCGAATTCGCAAGCGAAAAACTGGGCAACAAGGGTAACGATTTTCACGCCGGATGTCAAGGCCGATTCCGCCGTATTTTCATCGCCCGCACTCCTTTTTCAGAAAGCCCACAGCATAGACATTTTTGTCATTTCCAAAAACTCTCGGGACACTTTTGTCTCCTCAAAACGCCGTATCCATCGGCCGCCCTGCGTTTCCGCCTCCGGACAACCCGCAGGACCGGGCTTGGCACGTGACGTGCTTCCTCATGACCTCGTTCATCTAGAACCCATCAGGAACAAACAAAAAGGAGACCCATGAAAAGGATTGGAAGAAAGAGGTGGAGCGTGGCCGTGATCCTCGCGGGCGTCATGTTGGTGGGAGTCACCGGCCATGCGGCGGAGAGCGCTGCCCCCGATACGGTTCCTCGAGTCAATGCCGTGGACAACACCTGGATGATGGTGGCCACATTCCTCGTCTTTATCATGCACCTGGGTTTTGCGACGGTCGAATCCGGGCTCTGCCGCGCGAAAAACACGGTCAACATTCTCTTCAAAAACACGTTGATCCCCGCGATCGGTCTCTTGACCTACGCGATGATCGGCTACGGCCTAATGTATCCCCGGGATCACTGGCTGGTGGGTCACGTCTTCGGGTTTTTGCCCGGCGCGCTCGCCGGATCGCCTTGGGGGTCCGTTCCTCATCTTTCGGAGTCGTACACGGCATGGACCGATTTTCTCTTCCAGGGGATGTTCGCAGCCACGGCCGCCACGATTGTTTCCGGCGCCGTATGCGAGAGGATCCAACTCTCGTCGTTTCTCCTCTTCTCCACCGTCTACGTGGCTCTGGTCTATCCCATTGCGGGTTCTTGGAAATGGGGTGGCGGATTTCTGGACAAAATGGGCTTTCATGATTTTGCCGGTTCGACCCTTGTTCATTCCGTCGGAGGATGGGCGGCCCTGGTAGGAGCCATCATGGTGGGGCCCCGCCTGGGCAAATATGTCAACGGCGTCAGCCGTCCGATCATGGGTCATAGCCTCCCCTTGGTCACTATCGGCGTCTTCCTGCTCTGGCTGGGATGGTTTGGTTTCAACGGAGGCTCTGTCCTCTCGGCCGATCCGGAATCGGTCTCCTATGTCCTGGTCACCACCTCCCTGGCCGCCTGCGCCGGGGCGCTCGCCGCCATGACGACCTCCTGGCTCATCCAAAAGAAACCTGATCTCACCATGGTGCTCAACGGTATTCTGGCCGGTCTCGTGGGCATTACCGCCGGGGCGGATGTGGTCTCGATTCCAGCGGCCATCCTCATCGCCCTGGTGGCCGGCATTCTGGTGGTTCTCTCCGTCCTCGGACTCGACCGGCTTCAGATTGACGACCCCGTCGGCGCCGTCTCGGTTCACCTGGTCAACGGGATCTGGGGCACGCTGGCCGTCGGCCTCTGGGGTGCGGGAAAAAGCTTTCGTGTTCAGCTCCTTGGCGTTCTCCTCTTCGGCGCGTTCTGTCTCGTGAGCGCCATGGTGATCTTCGGCCTCCTCAAGGCCACCCTGGGTCTCCGAGTCTCCCGCGAGGAAGAGATTCTGGGGCTCGACGTGGGGGAACACGGCATGGAGGCCTATCCCGATTTCCAAGGCTTTCTGACGAAGTAACCCATCCTGCAAGGAGATACCCATGAAGTTGATCACGGCTCTGATCCGACCGGAAAAACTCCCGGATGTCAAAGCGGCGCTCTTCGACGCCAAGGTGTTCAAAATGACCGTCAGCAACGTCATCGGCTGCGGTCAGCAGATGGGATACACCGAGCAATACCGGGGCGCCGTTACCGAGGTGAACCTGCTCAAGAAGGTCCGTCTCGATATCGCCGTCAACGAGGATTTCGTACAGCCGACCATCGAGGCCATCATCAAAAGTGCGCGAACGGGCAATATCGGGGACGGAAAAATCTTCGTGACGGACCTCCTGCAATGCATCCGCATTCGAACGGGAGAGACGGGACGCGAAGCCATCGGATGAGCCGGAGTCCGCCG
>Ga0308410_1000168_pt1 | contig 31165 bp, 32 predicted proteins | sample HotsprOSTMatCore_FD_203467 | JGI IMG/M metagenome (GOLD analysis project Ga0308410, IMG submission 203467) | Hot spring phototrophic mat microbial communities from Octopus Spring, Yellowstone National Park, Wyoming, United States -... | ecosystem: Environmental > Aquatic > Thermal springs > Hot...
TCGCCAAACGCCCAGTCCCAGACGCCGCAACCGGCGGTGGCGAACGGGAGCCCGGCGATCAGGGAGCGGCGGGCGAGGCGGCGCATGCGTCAGCTCCCGAAGCCGCCGAGCACCTCGCCGGCGCGGCGGCGCACCCCGTCGGGGGCGGCGGGATCCCCGGCCAGGGCCTCGAGCAGCCGGCGCGCTTCCGCATGGTCACCGCGGCGCTCAGCCAGCACCGCCTGGAGCTCCATCGCCGAGAAACGGAACGCGGCGCCCGGAGCGGCGAGGGGGGCGAGCCGGTCGGCCAGCGCGCGCGGATCGCCCGTGTCCGCCTGGTGCAGCACCGCGAGGAGGGCGGCGAGATCGCGATAGAGGGGGGGCACGCCCGGGTCGCGCGCGAGCGTCTCGTACAGGGCGACGGCCGCGGCGGTGTCGCCCTCGCGGGCCATGACGCCTGCCTCGCGCAGCCGGGCGAGCACGCGGTAGCCGGACGGCGCCTCGCGCGACAGCTCGGCGAACGCCGCCGCCGCGGCCGCGGCCTCGCCGCGATCGGCGGCGGCGGTTGCGGCGAGGAAGCGCTCGGCCGCCCGGGAGGCCTGACGCTGCTCGTGCCATTGCCAGCCGCGCCAGCCGGCGACCCCGAGCACGACGGCGCCCGCCGCCACGAGCACGATCCAGCCGTAGCGTTCCCAGAGCTTCTTCGCGCGCTCCCTGCGGAGATCCTCCTCGATCTCGTCGAAGATGTCGGCCAAATCGCTGTCCTCAGGCCCGGCCCGACGCGTCTCGCCGGGCATGCTGTTCCCCCGCGGCTTCCCGATCGCCCCGGCGCGCGGCGCGGGAACATATCCAGGGCCGCCGGGGGGCGCAAATCGGCTGCCGCGGTTAACCCGGTCTCAAGCGACGGAGTATGGAATGGCCCCGATGCGCGCGCGCCTCCTCCTCCCCGTAATCCTGTTGGCCGGCGCCGGCTGCCGGTCGGAGATCGAGGGCACGCCGGTCTCGCTGATCGCGGCCGGGACCCTGGTCACGTCCTATGCCGTGCTCCAGCGCAGCCCGATCGATGCGGTCTACTCCCTGGTCACGGGCAAGGACTGCTCGTCGCTGCACCTCGAGCGCCGGGGCGAGTATTGCCGCACGCGCGAGGTCGCGACGGCGCCGGCCTTCTGCACCCGCAGCCTCGCCACGGTGGATTGCTGGACCGAGACAGCCCCCTACGGCCCGCAGCGCGCGGTGGCTGATACTCCGGCACGGCCGGAACGCGAGTCGGTGCGGTGGTGGTAGCGATGGCTACCACATGCCCTGCAGCCGGCCGGCCTGCCCCCTGCGGCTGAGGCGGAGGGGGCGGGGCAGGGAGACGCTCTCGTTCTCCGGCAGCGCCGCCTTGCCCGTCGCGCGCGAGAGCGCGAAGACCGAACGGATGCGGCCCTGCACCGAGGGCCATGCTCGCAGCAGGAGACCAGCACGCTCGCGGGCGGGGCCGACGGCACGCCAAGCCGGAGCGCGGTTCCTGTTGCGCGCGCGCCACGCCTCCAGCTGCGGCGCATGCGCAAGCAGTTGCCCCCTCCTCGGCCGCGCCGGTGACCGCGTTGATCGTGCCCGCCATGACCTTCGTCAGGAACGGGTGGTCGTTGGGCGGGGAGAAGCGGCGCCAGCACGCCTCGGCCTGCCGCATCGGCATCATCACGCCGCCGCAGCACTGGTGCTTGGTTTCCGGCAGGCGCGCAGGGTCGAGATCGTCCACCGCGCGCAGCGAAAACCGGCGCGGGTCGTGCTTCGTCTGCTGCTCGCGCGCCTCACGCAGCGTTCGGCCGATCCGGCCATCGCGCTCGATCACCATGCGCTGTTACTCCATCGCTTAGATTCACCGTCAAACCATGACGTTACACGGGCTCTGCCGGACCGCGACGTGACGGACGGCCCTGCATCGACTACGCATGTCACGAACACCCACTAGGGACGGAAACGCATGAACCGGATCGATCTGGATGGCCGCGTCGCCGTGGTGACCGGCGGGGCGCAGGGCATCGGCCGCGCCATCGCCGAGCGCATCGCGCTGAGCGGGGCGCGGGTCGAGATCTGGGATCTCGACGGGGCGATGGCCGCCTCGACGGCCGCGGCGATCGGCGATGCCGCGCGGTCGCGCGCGGCGGACGTGACCGACCTCGCCGCCGTGGAGGCGGCGGCGCAGGCCTGCGCCGCCGAGACCGGACCCTGCGACATCCTCGTCACCTCGGCCGGCATCGCCGGGCCGAACGCCAGGACCTGGGAATATCCGCTCTCGGAATGGCACCGGATCATGCGCGTCAATGTCGACGGCACGATGCATTGCTGCCGGGCGCTGCTTCCCGGCATGATCGCGCGCAACTACGGCCGCGTCGTGCTGATCGCCTCGATCGCGGGCAAGGAGGGAAACCCGAACGCGGCCGCCTACTCGGCCTCGAAGGCGGCGGTGATCGCGCTCGCCAAGTCGCTGGGCAAGGAATTGGCGGACCGCGACATCGCTGTGAACGCGATCACGCCGGCCGCCGCGCGCACGCGCATCTTCGAGCAGATGAGTCCGCAGCACATCGAGTTCATGCTCTCCAAGATCCCGCGCGGCCGCTTTGCGGAGGTTGCCGAGATCGCGGCGATGGTCGCCTGGCTGGTCTCGGCGGAGAACAGCTTCACCACCGGAGCTGTCTTCGACCTCTCGGGCGGCCGCGCGACCTACTGACGCGACGCCGCCGCCCTCCACCCATGGCCGTGGGCGTCGTCGCGCCGCGCGCGGCCCCGGGATCCTCGTCGATCCTCGTCCCGGCGCAGGCCGCGGCCGGCAGGGACGCGATCGGCCAGCGCACCGCCGGCGCGACGGAGGGCGCAGCGTGCCGGCGCGCCGATCCGGGTCAGCGCCGCCCAGGCGCGCAACAGCGGGGATCCATACCGGACCCGGGGACCGGGGGAAAAAGCCTTGCCCGATCGCCGGGGCCGCGCGCGGCGGGCGCGCCCACCCCGCGCGCATCACACGTCGAGGTTCGCGACCTTCAACGCGTTCTCGACGATGAACTCCCGCCGCGGCTCGACCACGTCGCCCATCAGCGTGGTGAACACGTCGCCCGCCTCCTCGGCGGCGCCGATGCGGACCTGCAGCAGGCTGCGGTGGGCCGGATCGAGCGTCGTCTCCCAGAGCTGATCGGGGTTCATCTCGCCCAAGCCCTTGAAGCGCTGGATGGTCAATCCCCTGCGGCCGGTCTCGGCCACCGCCTCGGCCAACCCGACCGGCCCGGCGATGCTGCGCTCGGACGCACCGGCGTGCCAGACGGCAGGACGCGACCAGAGCGCGGCGAGGTCGGCGCGGTCGCCGTCCAGCCGCCGCGCCTCCGCGCTCTGCAGCAGCGCGGCGTCGAGCGCATAGCGTTCGGTCACGCCGCGCAGCGTGCGGCTGAACACCATCGCCCCGTCCTCGGCAACACCGCGCCAGCCGCGATCGGCGTCCCGCTCCAAGGAATCGAGCCGGCGCGCGACGGCGGCCGCGATCTCGGCCGCGCGCCCCGGATCGGCCAGCAGGGCGAGCGACAGCCCGCCCGCGATCGCCGCCTGCTCGACCAGCGGCACCGGCGCCGCCGCGGCGAGACGCTGGATCGCGCTGCGCTGCGCGCGCGCACGGTCCACCACCGCGCGCAGCGCCTCGCCGGCGAGCGGCGCGCCTTCGGCCGGTGTCAGGCTGGCGCCCTCGAGCGCACGCTCGACAAGGTAGGCCTCGAGCGCGCGGTCGTCCTTCAGGTAGCGTTCCTCGTTACCGCGCTTGGCGCGGTAGAGCGGCGGCTGGGCGATGTAGAGATGACCGCGCTCGACCAGCTCGGGCATCTGGCGGAAGAAGAAGGTCAGCAGCAGCGTGCGGATGTGCGACCCGTCCACGTCCGCGTCGGTCATGATGATGATCTTGTGGTAGCGCAGCTTGGTGATGTCGAAGCCGCCCTCCTCGGGCGCGCCGCGGCCGATGCCGGTGCCGAGCGCGGTCACCAGCGTGCCGATCTCGGCCGAGTTGAGCATGCGGTCGAAGCGCGCACGCTCCACGTTCAGGATCTTCCCGCGCAAGGGCAGGATCGCCTGGAAGGCGCGGTTGCGGCCCTGCTTGGCCGAGCCGCCGGCGCTGTCGCCCTCGACGATGAAGAGTTCGGAATGGCGCGGATCGCGCTCCTGGCAGTCAGCGAGCTTGCCGGGCAGCGAGGAGACATCGAGCACGCCCTTGCGGCGCGTCAGTTCCCGCGCCTTGCGGGCGGCCTCGCGCGCGGCCGCCGCCTCGGCCATCTTGCCGAGGATGCGCTTGGTCTCCGCCGGATGCGTCTCGAACCAGTGCGCGAGCGCATCGGATACCAGCGCCTGCACCACCGGCTGCACCTCGGAGGAGACGAGCTTGTCCTTGGTCTGGGACGAGAATTTCGGATCGGGAACCTTCACCGAGAGCACGCAGGTGAGCCCCTCGCGCATGTCCTCGGCCTGGATCTCGACCTTGTCCTTGCGCGACAGCACCTCGGGCGCGATCCGGTTGATCGTGCGCGTCAGCGCGGCGCGGAACCCGGCGAGATGCGTGCCGCCGTCGCGCTGGGGAATGTTGTTGGTGAAGCAGAGCATCGTCTCGGTGTAGCTGTCGTTCCAGGACAGCGCCATTTCGACGGTGATGCCGTCCCGCTCCGCCCGGAAGGCGATCGGCCGGTCGATCAGCGGCTTGTGCGCGCGGTCGAGATACTGCTGGAAGGCGATCAGCCCGCCCTCGTAGCGCAGCTCGTGGCGCACGGGCGGCACGTGCCGCGCATCCGTCAGCACGATCGTGACGCCCGAGTTCAGGAAGGCGAGCTCGCGCAAGCGGCGCTCCAGCCGGGCGAAGTCGAACTCGGTGTTGGAGAACACCGAGGGCGAGGGCAGGAAGGTCACCTGCGTGCCGGTGCGCGTCGGCGGATCGGCGGGACCCACCACCGCGAGCGGCGCCTCCGGCTCGCCGCCGTCGACGAAGCGCATGAAATGCTCGAGGCCGTTGCGCCAGACCCGCACCTCGAGCCAGTCGGAGAGCGCGGTGACGACGGAGACGCCGACCCCGTGCAGGCCTCCCGACACCTTGTAGCTGTTCTGGTCGAACTTGCCGCCGGCGTGCAGCGTTGTCATCACCACCTCGACGGCGCTCACACCCTCCTCGGGGTGGATGTCGGTCGGGATCCCGCGCCCGTCGTCCGCGACCGTGACCGACCCGTCGCCATTCAGCGTCACCTCGACGCGCGTGGCGTGGCCCGCCAGCGCCTCGTCGATGGCGTTGTCCACCACCTCGAACACCATGTGGTGCAGGCCCGAGCCGTCGTCGGTGTCGCCGATATACATGCCCGGCCGCTTGCGCACGGCGTCGAGCCCTCGGAGCACGCGGATCGAGGCCGCGGAGTAGGTGCCTTCGGGCGGTGTGGGAATCGCCCGGGCGGGTTCGCTCATCGCGCTGATTTTCCTGCGTTTTTCCCGCCAGTTTGCGGGAGACGCATTATACCCCGGTTGCGCCCGGATGGGCAGGGCCGAGGCCGATCGGATCGAGCATGCCTCCGTCCACGCGCCACGCCTCGGCGCAGCGGGCGAGCGGCGCGAAGATGCGCGCATCCGTGCCGGTCAGGAAGGCCTGCGCCGGCAGGGTGACGAGGGCGGCGAACAGGGCCTCGCGTCGCGCCGCGTCGAGATGCGCAGCCACCTCGTCGAGCAGCAGGATCGGCGCGAAGCCGCGCGTCTCGGCGATCAGCGCGGCATGGCCGAGCACCACCGAGACGAGCAGCGCCTTCTGCTCGCCGGTCGAGCAGAGCGCGGCCGGCAGGTTTTTCGGCGCGTGGATCAGCGCGAGGTCGGCGCGGTGCGGCCCGACCCGCGCCGCACCGGCGGCGGCATCGGCCGCGCGCCGCTCGCGCAGCTGCGCGCGCACAGCCTCCTCGGCGGCGAGCGCAGGCCCGGCCGCGAGCGCGTTCGTCCAGTCGCACGCGATCTCCGCGCGGGCGGCCGGGAAGGCGCCGGCAAGGCCGGCCTCGAGCGCCCGGTTGAGCCGCGCGACCAGATCCCGCCGCGCCGCCGCGACGGCGATGCCGTGGCGCGCCATTGCGTCCTCCAGCGCATCCAGCCAGGCCGGGTCGGCGCGGCCGGCGAGCAGCCGATTGCGCTCGGCGAGGGCCGTCTCGTAGGCCGCGACCTCGCGCGCGTGCCCTGGCTCGATCGCCCAGACCAGCCGGTCGAGGAAGCGCCGCCGCGCCGCCCCGCCATCCTGGAACAGCCGATCCATCTGCGGTGTCAGCCAGACGGCGGCGACCCGCACGGCGATCTCGGCCTGGCTGCGCGGGGGCGCGCCGTCGAGCAGGAAGCTGCGGCGGGTCGCGCCTGCCTGCTCGACGCCTGTGCCGAGCTCCAGCGGGCCCGCGGGCGTGACGAACCGGCCGGCGACCGCCCAGTTCGCGGCGATGCCGCCGTCGGGCTCGCGCCGGGCGATGTCGGCCAAGCGTGCGCCGCGCAGCCCACGCCCGGGCGTCAGCAGGCTGATCGCCTCCAGCAGATTGGTCTTGCCGGCGCCGTTCGCGCCAACCAGCACGGCGAGCGGCGCGTCGAAGCGCGCGGTCAGCGCCGCATAGGAGCGGAACCGCGTCAGCGAGAGGCGCGTCAGCGCGAGCGGGGCGGCCATCTTGAGAACCGAGCGGACTGTTGCGCTCTCGACTTGCCCTGGTCCAGGCATAACGGATATGGTTGCCATGGGGCAACGGGAGACCCGCGATGGCGCGCGCTGCCGTTAGGCCCGCCGCCTCGGCTTCGAAGATGCCCCCGCCTCTCTCCGTCTTCCGCGCCCTTCCACTGCACGAGCGCCCTGCGTCCGACGAGCACCTGCACCCGCACAGTTCGCTGCCACGCGAGCGAGCGGGCGCAAGCATGCCGGGCGCGATCTCAACGCACCCGAAGGCACGCCTTTATCGGCGGTCGCAGACGGACGGATCATCGGCTTCGGGCGCTTCACGGTCGTGACGGCGTTGCCGAACCTCGTCGGCGCGATCGAGGTCGAGCACGAGGGCGGCTGGATCTCGCGCTCCTGCGAGGTCGGCCGCAAGCTCGCACACCCTCTCAGGATCGGCAGCAGCGTCAAGGCGGAGGAGGCGATCGGCGCGATCGGACATCTGATGCACAAGCTGCCGATCCCATCGGACATGCTGCATTTCAAACTCTACGCCGGCTGGGAGACCGGTCCGCTCAGCCGACCGGGCGTCGGCGCATTCCACCGGCGGGCAGACCTGCTCGATCCGACCTCCTGTCTCGAGGCCTGCGCGCCGTCGCGCTGAGCCGCGGTCAGACCCGCATCGGCATCAGCACGTAAATCGCGCTGGCATCGCCCTCGGCACGGATCAAGGTCGGTGCGGTGTGGTCGTGGAAGGCGAACTCGACGCGCGTGGCATCGCCGATCGTCTCGGTGATGTCGCGCAGATAGCGCGCCTGGAAGCCGATCTCGATCGGGGTCGCGTCGTATTCGAGCCGGTCGCGCTCGATCTCCTCCTGCGCGCGGCCCTGATCCGGGCTGGCCGCCGAGAGCGTCAGCCCGTCCCTGGCGATCGCGAGCTTCACCGGCCGCGACCTCTCCGACGAGATCGCCGCCACCCGGTCCACGGCCTCGGCAAAGTCCTTCTTGGCGATGCGCAGGAACTTGTCGTTGTCGCGCGGGATCACCCGCTCGTAGTCGGGGAAGGTGCCGTCGATCAGCTTGCTGGTCAGCGTCACCGTGCCGAGCTCGAAACGGATGCGCGTCTCGGACAGTGCGATCCGCACCTCGTCCTGGCCGGGCACGTCGTCGAGCAGCTTGCGCAGCTCGAAGACCGTCTTGCGCGGCACGATCACGCCCGGCATGGCGGCGGCACCTTCGGGGAGCGGCTCCTCGACGCGGGCGAGCCGGTGCCCGTCGGTCGCGACCGCGCGCAGCACCGGGACGCCGTCGCTCTGGGTCTTGTGCAGGTAGATGCCGTTGAGGTAGTAGCGCGTCTCCTCGGTGGAGATCGCGAACTTGGTGCGGTCGATCAGGTCGCGCAGCACCCCCGCTTTCAGCCCGAAGCTGTGCGGCAGGGCTCCGTCCTGGATCGCGGGGAAATCCTCGACCGGCAGGCAGTTCAGGCTGGTCGCGAACCGCCCGGACCGGAGCGCGAGCGGCGCGTCGCCGCCGGCGTGGTCGAGTTCCACCATCGCGCCCTCGGGCAGCTTGCGCACGATCTCGTAGAGGGTCGCGGCCGGGGCGGTCGCGGCGCCGTTGCGCGTCACCTCGGCCGGCACCTGCTCCACTGCAGCGATCTCCATGTCGGTGGCGGCGAGGGTCAGCGCGCCATCCTTGGCGCGGAGCAGCACGTTTGCCAGGATCGGGATGGTATTGCGCTTCTCGACCACGTTCTGGACGTGCGCCAGCGCCTTCATCAGCGTCGAGCGATCGACCTTCAGCTTCATGACCACCCCAGAGGAAACACGGCCGGGAACCGGCCGGCGACGGACCCCGCGACTCGGGCCAAGGACTATAGCAATCGCGTGAGGGGGGGTTAAGCGCGGCCGCGGGCGGGGCAGCCCGGCCCCGTTCAGCTCTCCAGCATGCGCCGCAGGAGTTCGACATCCTCCGCGAGCGCCGGGTCCTTCTGCATCAGTTCCGCCACGCGCGCACAGGCATGCATCACCGTGGTGTGGTCGCGATTGCCGAACTTCCGGCCGATCTCGGGCAGCGACCGGCTGGTGAGCTGCTTGGCGAGGAACATCGCGATCTGACGCGGCCGCGCGACCGCGCGCGCGCGCCGTGCCGAGGACATGTCGGTGAGGCGGATGCTGAAATGCTCGGCGACCCGCTTCTGGATCTCCTCGATCGTCACCCGCCTATCGTGCGCGCGCAGCAGATCGTGCAGCACCTCCTGCGTGCTTTCGAGCGTGATCGGCCGCCCCACCAGCTGGGCATGCGCCACCACCCGGTTCAGCGCGCCTTCGAGGTCGCGCACATTGGTGGTGATCTTGTGCGCCATGAATTCCATCACCTTCTGCGGCACGCTGACACCCTGCAGCGCCGCCTTGGCCTGCAGGATGCCGATGCGCAGCTCGTAGGTCGTGGCGTGGATGTCGGCCACCATGCCGCAGCCGAGCCGCGTGCGCAGGCGCTCCTCGATGCCCGAGAGGTCGGACGGCGACTTGTCTGCGGAGACGACGATCTGCTTGCCGGCATCGACGAGCGCGTTGAAGGTGTGGAAGAACTCTTCCTGCGTGCTGTCCTTGCCGACCAGGAACTGCAGGTCGTCGATCATCAGCACATCGACGCCGCGCAGCGTCTCCTTGAATTCGACCGACGACTGGCTGCGGATGGCGGCGATGAAGCGGTACATGAACTTCTCCGCCGACATGTACGCCACCGCGCGCGCCGGCGTGCGTTCACGGATCGCCCAGGCGATGGCATGCATCAGGTGGGTCTTGCCAAGTCCGACGCCGCCGTACAGGAACAGCGGGTTGAAGCCGGTGATCGGCCCACCCTCGGCAACGCGACGGGCGCAGGCATAGGCGAACTCGTTGGGTTTGCCGACGACGAAGCTGCCGAAGGTGAAGCGCGGATCGAGCGGGCCGGCGAGGTCGCCGCGGGGATCGATGCGCGCGCCGTCAACGCGCGCGGTCTCGATCGGGCGCTGCGGCGGCAGTGGTGCGGCGATCGTCGGCGGAGCGACGGTGGAAGTCGCGATGGTCGGTGCCGGCACGACCGGTTCGGCAAGGCCAGATGGCGCGCTGCCGATGCGCAGCTCGACACGGCGGATGCGCCCGGTCTCGGCAGCCCACAGGGCGCGCAGCCGGTCACCGTAATGCGCACGCACCCAGTCGCGGAGGAATCGCGTCGGCAGCACGATGGTGACCTCGTCTTCGGTCACCTCGGCCAGCGTCATCTGGCGCAGCCAGGTGCGATACTCGACCTCGCCCACCTCATCACGCAGACGTCCGCGCACACGTGCCCATTGTCCCCCGATCTCCCCGTCGATCCGCGACACGAGCAGTCCGCCTCTTTCCACGGTTCCAATCCGCACGATGGTGGCGATGACGTCGCAGGTGCTGCACCCGAAATTCCAGGCGATGCAGCCCCGCCATCGCGAGGGGACGTATTTAGAGAATTCGGGGGGGCGGATGCAAATGATTATTTGCGGTGATGTTACGTTTCAAAGACAAGCTCTAAGTTGTTGTTCATCGTTACTTGGGCATGCTTTCCCGCGAAGGGTCGCTTGCGACCCCGCTCCCCGATCCTGCGCAAGCCTAGACCGCGTCGTGGCCACCGGCAACGGGGGCGAAACGCGAACCGCGCGTATGCCACCCGCGCCAGCGTTCACGCCTGGGCGCCGATTGCCTTGATGCGCTTCGAGAGCCGCGAGAGCTTGCGCGCCACCGCGTTGCGATGCACCAGCCCCTTCGCCGAGGCACGCATCAGCTCCGGCGTCAGCATGCTGAGCGCAGCGCGCGCGTCATCCTGGGCGCCGCCGGCGATCGCCTGCTCGACCTTCTTCACGAAGGTTCGCAGCCGCGACCGCGCCGACTTGTTGCGCGCCGTGCGCTTAGCGATCTGCCGGATGCGCTTCTTCGCCGAAGCCGTATTCGCCATGGCTCGTCCGTCCGCACGTCGACCCGCCGCCGGGGCGGGGGCCGCGGCGGAAGCGCGGGTTCCTACACGCGTCCCCCGCGGCCGTCAAGGCGACGCGGTCGCCCACTCAGCGGTGCAGGAAGGCGGGCTTGCGCTTCTCGGCGAAAGCGGCCATGCCCTCCTTCTGGTCGGCCAGCGCGAAGCACGACTGGAACAGCCGGCGTTCGAAGCGGACACCTTCGCTGAGCGTGGTCTCGAAGGCGCGGTTGACGGCATCCTTCGCCATCGCCACTGCCGGACGCGAGAACGATGCGATGCGTTCCGCCACCTTCACCGCCTCGTCCAGCAGCTCCGCTGCGGGCACGACGCGCGAGACGAGTCCCGCGCGTTCCGCCTCCTGCGCGGTCATCCTGCGCCCGGTGAGAACCATCTCCATCGCCTTCGACTTGCCCACCGCGCGCGTCAGGCGCTGCGTGCCGCCCGCGCCGGGGATGACGCCGAGAGTGATCTCCGGCTGGCCGAACTCCGCCGTGTCGGCCGCCAGGATGAAGTCGCACATCATCGCCAGTTCGCAACCGCCGCCCAGCGCGAAGCCCGCCACCGCCGCGATCACCGGCTTGCGGATGGTCAGCACCGTCTCCCAGCGATTGCCGATGAAGTCGTCGGTCACGACATCGACGAAGGCCTTGTCCTTCATCTCCTTGATGTCCGCGCCGGCGGCGAAGGCCTTCTCGCCGCCGGTCAGCACGATCGCACCGACTGCGTCATCGGCGTCGAACGCGCGCAACGCGGCACCGAGCTCTACCATGAGCTGATCGCAGAGCGCATTGAGCGCCTTCGGGCGGTTGAGCGTGATCACACCCACGGCGCCGCGCGTCTCGACCAGGATCATCTCGTAGGCCATGGAACCTCCTCGGCGGATGCTGCGTCGCGGCAAGCCGTACTCAACGCTGCGTGCGAGGGCAATAGAAGGTGCTGCGCCCGCCCCGCGCCTCCATCCTGATGCCGCTGCACGCAGGCAGGCCCGGACAGCGCTCGCAGGGCTCGCCAGCGCGCCCGTACACCTTCCAGGCATGCTGGAAATAGCCGAGCTCGCCGCTCGCCTGACGGTAGTCGCGCAAGGATGAGCCGCCGGCCGCGATCGCCTCGCGCAGCGTTTCCTTGATCGCCGGCACCAGCCGCTCGGCGCGCGCACCGGCGACCGTATGCGCCGAGCGCTTGGGCGAGATCCCGGCGCGAAACAGCGCCTCGCAGACATAGATGTTGCCGAGCCCGGCAACTGTGCGCTGGTCCATCAGCGCCGCCTTGATCGGCGTGCGCCTTCCCTTGAGCGTCGCCGACAGCAGCGCCGGCGTGAACGCCTCATCCAGCGGCTCGGGCCCGAGTTCGGCCAGCCGCGGATGCGCGCACTCCTTGGCGGTGTCCATCAGATCCAGACTGCCGAACCGCCGCGGATCGACCAAGCCCACGCGCCAGCCGCGCTCGGTCTCGATCACCACGTGCTCATGCGCGGCTGGGGGGGGCGTCTCGCCCGGCGCGGTGAGCCTCACACGCCCCGACATGCCGAGATGCCAGAGCAACGTCAGCCCTCCCTCCACGCGCATCAGGATGTACTTCCCCCGCCGCGCGAAACCGACCACCCGCTTGCCGACCAGCGCCTGACGGAGGCCGGGCGGCACGGGCCAGCGCAGATCCGCTCGGCGCACCGCAACACGCGCGATCCGGTCGCCGACCAGCTGGGCCGCGAGCCCGCGCATGACCGTCTCGACCTCCGGCAACTCCGGCATGCCCGCTCCCTCGCGCTGACCGGTCAGGCAGGCTAGTCTCGGTCGCCATGAGCGACAACGCCACCACCCATTTCGGCTTCCGCACGGTGCCGACCGGCGCCAAGAAGGGGCTCGTGCGCGCGGTGTTCGACTCGGTCGCGCCCCGCTACGACCTGATGAACGACCTGATGTCGCTCGGCATCCACCGGGTATGGAAACGCATCTTTGTCACCGCGCTCGGGCCGCGGCCGTCGATGCGCCTGCTCGACCTCGCCGGCGGCACCGGCGACATCGCCTTTGCTGCCCTCGAGCGCGGCTGCGGCAACGCCGTGCTCTCGGACATCAACCCGGCCATGCTGCGCATCGCCGAGGAACGCGCGATCGAGCGCGGCCTGATCGGGCGGATGGAGATCCTCTGCGCCGACGCCGAACGCCTGCCGCTGCCGGATGACCGCTTTGATGCCGTCACCATCGCCTTCGGCCTGCGCAACTGCACCGACCTCGACGCCGTGCTGCGCGAGGGGCATCGTGTGCTCAAGCCGGGCGGGCGGTTCCTCTGCCTGGAGTTCGCGCGCGTGACCGTCGCCGCACTCGCGCCCCTCTACGACGCGTATTCATTCAAGGTGCTGCCGCTCCTGGGCCGCACCGTCGCCAAGGACGAGGAGGCCTACCGCTACCTCGCCGAGAGCATCCGCAGGTTCCCCCCGCAACCCGAACTCGCACGGCGCATGCGCGAGGCCAAGCTTGAACGCGTGACGTGGCGTGATCTTTCCGGCGGCATCGCCGCCATCCACTCAGGCTGGAAGATCTGACCTGGGGGAAGGGCCGCAAGGCCCTTCCCCCAGACCGCCATCCCATGAACCAGAAGCTGCTGCTCATCGTCTCCGGCTCGATCGCCGCCTACAAGGCACTGGAACTGGCGCGCCTCGCGCGCAAGGACGGCTTCGCCGTGACCGGCCTGCTCACCGATGCCGGCGCGCGGTTCGTCACGCCGAACGCGCTCGCCGCGATCACCGGAACCCGCGTGTTCGGCGACCTCTGGTCGCTCGACGATGAAACCCACTGCGGCCACATCCGCCTCGCGCGCGAGCACGACCTGATCGTCGTCGCGCCCGCCTCCGCCGACCTGATCGCGAAGATGGCGCTCGGCCTCGCCGACGACCTCGCCTCCACCGTGCTGCTCGCGACCACGCGGCCCATCCTGCTCGCGCCGGCGATGAACCCGACCATGTGGGCCCATCCCGCAACACAAACCAACATCGCCACGCTCCGCGCGCGCGGCGTCGCCATCATCGGCCCAGCCGAGGGCGAGATGGCCGAACCGGAAACGGGTCCCGGCCGCCTGGTTGAACCACTCGACCTTCTCGCCGCGATCCGCGCGGTCCTCGCCTCCGGCCCGCTCGCCGGCCGCCACGCCCTCGTCACCTCGGGGCCCACGCATGAGGCGATCGACCCGGTACGCTACATCGCCAACCGTTCCTCAGGCCGCCAGGGCCACGCCATCGCCGCCGCGCTCGCCGCGCTCGGCGCGCGCGTCACCCTCGTCTCCGGGCCGGTGCAGCTCGCCGATCCGCCGGGGGTGGCCGTGCGGCGCGTCGTGAGCGCACGCGACATGCTCGCCGCCTGTGAGGCTGCGCTGCCCGCCGACATCGCGGTCTGTGCCGCCGCGGTGGCCGACTGGCGGCCCGTGACCGACCAGGGGCGGAAGATCAAGAAGGTTTCGGGCGAGGCGCCGCCGCCGCTGGCGCTGACGGAGAACCCGGATATCCTCGCCAGCCTCGCCAAGCCCGGGCCGCAACGGCCCGCGCTCGTCATCGGTTTCGCTGCCGAAACCGACGACGTGATCGCACACGCGAAGGCGAAGCGCGCGCGCAAGGGCTGCGACTGGATCATCGCCAATGACGTCTCGGGCGACGTCTTGGGGGGAGAGGAGAACGCGGTGCATCTCGTCACCGCCGAGGGTGTGGAGGACTGGCCGCGGATGAAGAAGGACGAGGTCGCGCGCCGGCTCGCCGCCCGCATCGCGGCGGTGTTCGCATGACGGTGCGCATCGCCGTGATGCGCCTGCCGCATGGCGCCGACCTGCCGCTACCGTCCTATGCGACGGCGCATGCTGCCGGCATGGACCTGCTCGCGGCCGTCACCGCGCCGGTGACGCTGCTGCCCGGCGCGCGCGCACTTATTCCCACCGGGATCGCGATCGCGTTGCCGCCCGGCTACGAGGCGCAGGTGCGCGCTCGGTCCGGCCTCGCGCTCAAGCACGGCATCTGCGTGGCGAACGGCGTGGGCACGATCGACGCCGACTACCGCGGCGAGGTCGGCGTCATCCTGCTGAACGCCGGCGAGGCGCCGTTCACCATCGAGCGCGGCATGCGCATCGCGCAGATGGTGATCGCACGCCACGAGGTCGCCGCTTGGGACGAGCGCGCGACCCTGGATGACACCGCGCGCGGCGCCGGCGGATTCGGCAGCACCGGCGCCTGAGATCCGGAACGGGAGACGACGATGCCGATCTATGCCCTCGAACACCTCGTGCCGCGTCTGCCGGCGCCGGATCGGTTCTGGGTCGCCCCCGATGCGCATGTGATCGGCGAGGTGATCCTGCACGAGGACGTGAGCATCTGGTTCGGCGCCGTGCTGCGCGGCGACAACGAGCCGATCACGATCGGCGCCCGCTCCAACATCCAGGAAGGCGCGATGCTCCACGCCGACCCGGGCTTCGCCTGCACGGTGGGCGAGGAGGTGACGGTCGGTCACCACGCCATCCTGCACGGCTGCACCGTCGGCGACGGAGCGCTCATCGGCATGGGCGCGACGGTGCTGAATGGCGCCCGGATAGGGCCGGGCTGTCTCGTCGGCGCGAATGCGCTGGTGACCGAGGGCAAGGAGTTCCCCCCCAACACGCTGATCCTCGGCAGCCCCGCCAAGGCCGCCCGGACGCTCGATCCGGAGACGGCGGCGCGGCTGCGCAAGTCCGCCGAGCATTACGTCGCCAACGCGCGCCGCTTCGCCGCCGGACTGAAGCGGATCGACTGATCGCCGGCGGGGGTCGAGAACCTGCCCTGCGCTCCCCATCTGCACGGACGCGATGGAGTTCCGCGAAGACCAGATCCAGCGCTACGCGCGCCACATCCTCCTGCCGGAGATCGGCGGCACCGGCCAGGCGAGGCTGCTCGCCGCGCGGGTGCTGATCATCGGCGCGGGCGGGCTCGGCTCGCCGGTGCTGCTTTACCTCGCAGCCGCGGGGATCGGCACCATCGGGTTGATCGACGACGACGTGGTCGATCTCTCCAACCTCCAGCGCCAGATCGCGCACACCACCGACCGGCTCGGCGTGCCCAAGGTCGAGAGCGCGGCGCGGGCGGCGCGCGCGCTCAACCCCGATGTCGCGATCGAGGCGCACCGGGCGCGCCTCACCCCGGCGAACGCCCTCGAGCTGATCCGCGGCTACGACCTCGTCTGCGACGGCTCGGACAATTTCGCCACCCGCTTCCTGGTCGCGGATGCCTGCCATCTCGCCGGGCGCACCCTCGTCTCGGCGGCGGTGCTGCGCTTCGAGGGCCAGATCTCGACCTTCAAGAGCCATGTCGGCCCGCCGCATCCGTGCTACCGCTGCCTGCACCCCGAGCCGCCGCCCGCGGGGCTGGTGCCGAGCTGCGCCGAGGCTGGGGTGTTCGGCGCGGTGACCGGCGTGCTCGGCGCCCTGCAGGCGACCGAGACGCTGAAGGAGATCGTCGGGGTGGGCGAAGGGCTCTCGGGACGTCTCATCGTCTGGGACGCGCTTGCGGCGCATTTCCGCACGGTGCGGCTGCGGCGCGACCCGGCCTGTGCGCTGTGCGGGGATCATGCCAGCATCCGCGACCTCTCCCGCCACCCTCCAGCCCCCGCACCGGCATGCGCTCGCTGAGCATGAGCATCTTCGACCCGCCGCCGATCCCCCCGCCGCCGCCCGTGCCGCTCGGTGTGCTGCTGATCTCCGGCACCTACGAGCGCGCGCACTACGCGTTGGTCGTCGCCACGGCCGCCGCGGCGGTGGGCCGGCCGGTGACGCTGTTCGCCACCAATGGTGGCTGCCGCGCCTTTCTCGGTCCGGCCGCCGACGGCACGCCGGGCTGGGCGGCGCTGGAGGCGCACGGGCTCGGCGCGGCGCGCGGCGCGCTCGCCCGCGACGCCAAGCTGCGCGAGCGGGGCGTCGCGGGCTTCGCCGAGCTGCTGGCTTCCGCGACCGAGCTCGGCGTGCGGCTGATCGTCTGCGATGCCGGGCTGAAGGCGGAAGGGCTGCGTCCCGAGCAGCTCGACCCGAGCCTGAACGGCGAGGTCGCCGGCGTGGTCACCTTCCTGGCGGAGACCGAGGCCGGCCAGATCGTCACCCTTTGACACGGCGCGGAGCCGCTTGGCACATCCGCGCCATGTCCCGGTTCGTCCTCGTGTTCGCGCTGCTCCTTCCGGACTTCGCGGCGGCGGCGGAGACCCGCGCCCTGCCGGTCCCGCCGGTGATGCCCGACCGGCTGGCGCCGGAGCCGATCACCGGGTCGCCGGCGCAGGCGGCCGGGTCGGTCACCGGCCGGCCGCTGCCCCGCTTCGCCAGCCTGCGCGCGAGCGAGGTGAACCTGCGCGCGGGTCCGGGCACCCGTTTCCCCGTGGAGTGGACCTACACCCGCGCCGGATTGCCGGTGGAGATCCTGCGCGAGTTCGACACCTGGCGGCGCATCCGCGACATGGACGGCGTGGAGGGCTGGGTGCAGCAGGCGCGGCTTGCCCCGCGGCGCACGTTCCTGGTGCGCGGCGGCGCGCAGACGCTGCGCCGGGCGCCGAGCGACGAGGCGGCGCCGGTTGCGCAGCTCGCTCCCGGCGTGATCGGCACGATCCGCCGCTGCGAGGCGGCGAGCGCGTGGTGCGAGGTCTCGGTGCCGGGCGCGCGCGGCTTCCTTCGCCGCGCGGCCATGTGGGGCGTCTATCCCGGCGAGGAGGTCCGGTGAGGCGGCGCTACGGCAGGATCCGAAGCCGGTCTTCAGGCCGATTGAGGTCGGCCTCGGCCATCGCCGCGCCGTGCCGCGCCTTGGGAACCGGCGGCATCTGCGCCAGCGTCGCCAGGATCGTCGGCGCCGGCCGGGTGAACACCGGCCCGGTCAACGCGGCCTCGGCGGCCGGTCGGTCGCCCTCGCGCAGCGCCCGAGCCGCGCGCACCAGGCTCTCGACGACAGGGCGCGTGGGGGCATCCCGCCGCACGCCGAGGACGTCACGCAGTTCGTCGCGTCCCCAGTCCATGGTGATCGTCGTCAGCGGCGACAGGCCGACGAAGCGCAACTCCTTCAGTTCCGCCGCGGCGTATTCGTACTGCGCCGCCACCTGGGCGGCGAGGGCAGCGTTGCCGCCGAGCCGGCGCGGCGCGTTCGCGTAGTACGCGGAGGCCGCGGCGATCGCCGTGTAGACCGGATCGGAGCCGAACGAGACCCCCATGTCCGCGCTCAGCGAGGGCGGTAGGAAACCGATGCCGCGCTCCGGCGGCGTGCCGGGCGCCTGCGTGCACGCGGCGAGGCCTAGGGCGAGGATGCCGACGATCCGGCGGGCACGGGGCATGACTGATCTCCTCACAACACCGGTCATGGCGAGGGTGCCTGGATGCTCAAGCCGCATTCGCGCGAAATTTTGGTCCAGCTTCCTCGTCGGCGGCGGGTGGAGATGCGCCGGCGAGCCCGGGGGCAGGCGTTGACGGCGACGGCAGCCCGGCCGCTTCGGACGGAGAAGAGCGCATGCGCGAAGCCCTGAGGCGTTTGGCAGCCGCGGCAAGCGTGGCGGGACTGGTCGTCGGCTGCGCGGTGGTGCCCATCGAGGAGGAGCCAGTGGCCTATCCGGCCTCCGCGCGCGACCGGCTGGTGCGTCTCGTGCTCGCGGAGTGGGAGGAGTGGGGGCGACAGTTCACCGACCACACCGGCAGCGTGAGCGGCGCGCCGATCGCGGAGGGCCGATCGGAGGACATGATCGAGGCGTTCCCCGCGCTCGTCGCCTACTGGTCCGCCGTGCCGGGCAGCGGGCCGACCATCGCGCGCAACCGGGCGAGGCTGCGCGAGGCCGTGGCCGATCCGGCGAAGGGGCAGCTGCTCTGGTCGGAGGTGCCGTGGAGTGCCGCGTTCCTGTCCTTTGCGCTGCGCGCCGCCGGCTACGACGCGGTCGATGTGCCGGCTGCTCCGGCGCACTGGATGGTGGTCGACCACCTGCTGGCGCGCGCCGCGCGCTGGCCGGACCGTGCCGCCTTCCTGCCCTGGCCTCCCGACGCCCACGCACCCAGCGCCGGCGACATCCTCTGCGCGACCCGCGCCGAGGCGCGGGGCCGATATGCCGGGCCCGCCGACCGGTGGGCCGAGCCGGGCCGCGCCGTGCCGATGCACTGCGACATCGTCGTCGGCCGGCGCGAGGGCGTGGTGGAGGCGGTCGGCGGCAATCTCGGCGATGCCGTGCGGATGAGCCTCTTGCCCGCCGATCCGGCGGGCCGGCTATACGAGAGCGCCCCGCCCGGGGCGCCGGAGATGCCGGCTTGGTTCGTCGTGTTCCAGAACCGCGCCGGTGCGCTCCGCTGACTCAAACGGCAAAGATCGAGGCCGGGGAGTCCCGGCGCAGTTCGCGGCCGAGCTCGCGCCCGAGCCTCGCCGCATCCGCCGGCCGGCCGACGACCGCGCGCTTGAGCAGGAACGTGCCGTCCTCGGTCGCGACCATGCCGACAAGACGCAGCGTGCCGTCGGCGCGGATCTCGGCGTGCCCGCCGATGGGGGTGCGGCAGGAGCCGTCGAGCGCGGCGAGCAGCGCGCGCTCCGCTCGGCTCACGGCCGCAGCGTCCGGATCCTCGATGCCGGACAGGAGATCACGCAGTTCGGTGTCCTCGGCGCGCACAGTGATACCGACGATTCCCTGGCCGGCGGCTGGCACCATGATCTCTGGGTCGAGGATGGCCGCCGCCTCGTGTGCCAAGCCGAGCCGGCGCAACCCGGCGAGGGCGAGCAAGGTCGCGTCCATCGCCCCGGACCGCAGCTTGTGCAGCCGCGTCTGAACATTGCCGCGCATCAGGGTGATGGAGAGGTCGGGGCGCCGATGCAGCAGTTGCGCGGCCCGCCGCACCGACGACGTGCCGACCGCTCCGCCCGGCGGGATCGCGGCCAGAGGGTCGGCCGGATCGACGGGGCCGCAATGCGACGCGAGGATCAGGGCGTCGCGGGCGTCCTCGCGAGCCATGCAGCAGGCGAGCACGATGCCGGGGGGGAGGTCGGTCTCGAGATCCTTCAGGCTGTGCACGGCGAAATCGACCCGCCCGTCCAGCAGCGCCTCGTGGATCTCCTTGGCGAACAGGCCCTTGCCGCCGACCTCGGCGAGCCGCTTGTCCTGGATGCGGTCGCCCGTGGTGGCGATGGCGTGCTCCTCGAACGCCTCGGCCTGGCGCAGCACCGGGCAGAACCCCGTCAGCCGCGCCATGAACAGCCGGGTCTGGATCAGCGCGAGCGGGCTCGCGCGGGTGCCGACGCGGAGCGGCAGGGGACGGCGATCGTGCCGGGGCGCGGTGTGGCGGCGGCCGGCGTCGCTCTCGCCGTCGGGATGGCGTGACATGGCGGGCGTCCCTACAACGCGCCCGAGGTGGTGGGAAGCCGGCGGATGTCATCCCAGGGTCACGGAGCGGTGCTAGGGATCGAGACCTCGTGCGACGAGACCGCGGCGGCGGTACTGGACGGGGCGGGGCGCGTGCTGGCCGCGCGGTTGTGGAGCCAAGCCGCCGAGCACGCTCCCTACGCCGGGGTGGTGCCCGAGATCGCGGCGCGCGCGCATCTTGCGCGCCTGCCGGGCATGATCGAGGCGGTGCTGGCGGAGGCGGGCGCGGCGCCGTCGGCGGTGGCGGCGACGGCCGGGCCCGGGCTGATCGGCGGGCTGATCGTCGGCGCCAATCTCGGCAAGGGGTTCGCGCTCGCCCGCGGGCTGCCGTTCTATGCGGTCAATCATCTCGAGGCGCACGCGCTTTCGGCCCGCCTGCCGGGGCTCGCCGGGACGCCGCCGGCGTTTCCCTATCTCACGCTGCTCGTTTCCGGCGGGCACTGCCTGCTGGTCGAGACGCGCGGGCCCGGCGCGCACGCGGTGCTGGGCCGCACGCTAGATGACGCACCCGGCGAGGCGTTCGACAAGGTGGCGAAGATGCTCGGGCTCGGCTGGCCGGGCGGGCCGGCGCTGGAACGGCTTGCTGCCGGGGGAAACCCCGAGCGTTTCCCGCTGCCGCGGCCGATGCTGGGCCGCGACGGCTTCGATTTCTCGTTCTCGGGGCTGAAGACGGCCGTGGCGATGATCGTCGCCGCCTATCCGGCCGGCGCACTGCCGGAGCGCGACGCGGCCGATCTCGCCGCGGGGTTCCAAGCGCGCGTCGCCTGGACGCTCGCCGACCGGGCGCGCCGGGCGATGCAGGCGGCAGGCGCCGCCCGCGTGCTGGTGGTCTCCGGCGGCGTGGCGGCGAACGGCGCGGTTCGCGAGGCGCTCCGCAAGGCGGCGGAGGAAACGGGGTTCACCCTCGCGGTGCCGCCGCCCGCGCTCTGCACCGACAACGCCGTCATGGTGGCCTGGGCCGGCATCGAGCGCAGACGCGCGGGCGATCCGGGCGCCGATCTGGCTGTCGCGCCGCGCCCGCGCTGGGCGCTGTAGCGGGACCTACCGCCCGCGCCGGATGGCGAAGTCCACGACGTCCATCAAGGCCTGCCGCTCCGGACTGGCGGCGAAGCGCTCCAGCGCCGCCTTGGCCGCAGCACCGAACGCCCCGGCCCGCCGCAGCGTCTCGGCGAGGGCGCCGTGCCGGCGCATCAGCGCCAGGGCGGTGCCGAGATCGTTCGCCCCCTGCTCGTGGTCCTCGATCGTGCGCCGCCAGAAGGCGCGTTCGCTCTCGTCGCCCGCGGCGAAGGCGAGCAGGACCGGCAGCGTCACCTTGCCCTCGCGGAAGTCGTCGCCGATCGTCTTGCCGAGCTTGGCCTGGTCGGCGTCGTAGTCCAACACGTCGTCGGCCAGCTGGAAGGCGAGGCCGAGATTCATGCCGAAGGCTTCGAGCGCGGCCTCGTCGGCGGCGTCGCGCCCGGCCACCACCGCGCCGATGCGGGCGGCCGCCGCGAACAGCGCCGCGGTCTTGCCGCGGATGACCTCGAGGTAGCGCGCTTCGGTCGTCGCGATATCGTTCTGTGTGACCAGCTGCAGCACCTCGCCCTCGGCGATCGTGGCCGACGCGCGCGAGAGGATCGCGAGCACAGGCAGCGCGCCGTCCTCGACCATCAGTTCGAAGCTGCGGCTGAACAGGAAGTCGCCCACCAGGACTGAGGCCTTGTTGCCGAACACCGCGTTCGCCGAGGCGAGGCCGCGCCGCAGCGCGCTCTCGTCCACCACGTCGTCGTGCAGCAGCGTCGCGGTATGGATGAACTCGACGCAGGCGGCGAGCTTCACGTGCCGCTCGCCGCGGTAGCCGCAGAGCCGCGCCGCGGCAAGGGTCAGCATCGGCCGCAACCGCTTCCCCCCGGCCGCCACAATGTGCGCCGCCACGCGCGGGATCAGCTCCACGGGGCTCTGCATCCGCGCGACGATCAGGCGGTTGCACGCCTCGAGATCGTCGCGCACGAGGTCGGCAAGCGCCTCGAGCGCGTCATCCCGCGAGGCGGCCGGCCGCTCCTCCGTCGTCCGCTCGGCCGCCGCGCGCACGCGCCACTCCGTCCCTGCTTGACCCGTTGAGCTCCCGAACAGGATATTGGCCGGGCGAAAACGGGGTCAAGGCGAGGCGGAGCCCCCGGGCGGGCGCCGGCAGCGACCAGCGTGCGGGAACTGCTGCGCAGCAACGACGCCGTCGGTCTGTCCTTCCTGCGCCCGCTGCCGCGACGAGCCGGGATCGACGCCATCAGCCGCGACCTGCACATGTGCGTCCTGGAAGGCCCAGCGGCAGCGCTTCCGTGCCGGCTGATGGTGGCCGAGGAGGACGAGGCGCAGGGCCAGCGGGTGCTGCACGGGGTGGGGGAGTGGACCAGCATGGCGGGCTGACAGCGGCCGAGACGAGCGAGGATCGGCTGCTCGGCGGGCGCGTGCTGCTGCGCCAGCCGCGCGCCGGGTTCCGCGCGGCGATCGACCCGGTGCTCCTCGCCGCCGCGGTGCCCGCGCGCCCGGGGGAGCGCGTTTTGGACGCCGGCACAGGGAGCGGGGCCGCGGCGCTCTGCCTGCTCGCCCGCCTGGGCGGGATCCGCGTGACCGCCATCGAGCGCGATCCCGTGCTCGCGCAACTGGCCGCGGCGAATGCGGTGCGCAACGGCGCGGCCGACAGGTTCACGGTAATCGCCGGCGACGTCACTGCGCCGACGACCGCGCGCGCCGCGGCCGCCCTCGGTGCCTGCGCGCACGCGATGGCGAACCCGCCCTTCCATCGCGGCGGCACACCCTCGCCGGTGGCGGCGCGGCGCCGGGCAGGACATGAATCGCCCGAGGCGGTGCTGGCCGACTGGGTGGCGGCGATGGCGCGACGCCTCACGCCGCGCGGGACGCTGACGCTGATCCTGCCGCCCGCGCGTCTGCCCGACGCGATCGCCGCCTGCGGAGCCGCCGGGATCGGCAGCCTCGCCCTCGTGCCGCTCTGGCCGCGGGCGGGCGAGCCGGCGAAGCGGCTGATCGTGCACGGGATCAGGGGCGGTCGCGGCCCGTGCCGGATGACCGCGGGACTGGTGCTGCACCGGGACGACGGCCGTTACACGGAGGCTGTCGAGCGCATCCTGCGCGAGGGCGCGGCTCTGCCGCTCGACTGAGCGGCGGGCTCAGATCTGATTGGCGTCGGGATGGCGCAGGTGCCAGAGCCGCTCATGCGCGGCAACGAGGCTCTCCATGTTCCGCCGCCGGTTGGTGTCCGGGCTCAGAGGCCGGCGCGTCAGCATCATCTCGAGGATGTGCAGCAACTGCTCGGCGACCTCGAAATCGCCCTGGTCGCAGGCGTGATGGAAGGCGATCAGGATCTTGTCCGACAGGCGCCGGCTGTAGCGCGGCGGCTGGCGCGAGGCGTCGCGCTCGCGCGCTTCGGTCTCCACGTCCTCGGCACTCATGGCAACCCCTTGCAGACGCTCGAAGGTGGCATTCGTGCTCCCACACCCGTCGGTGCACCTATAGCGCGAATCTGGCGTATCGGCGACCCGAAAACGGCGTGGCCCGGCTCACACGCCGGGGCGACGCAGATGCGCCATGACCGTCCCGGCGATCTCGGCCGCCGGGGAGCCGTGGCGGAACAGCGCCGCGAACCGTCCCTGGCCGTCCATGAGGTAGATGAAGGAGGAGTGGTCCATCGTGTAGGTGGTGCTGCCGGGCGGATGCACCTTGGCATAATAGACGCGATAGGCGCGGGCGACCGCGCCGATCTGCTCGGGCGAGCCGGTCAGGCCGATGATCCTCGGGTCGAACAGATCGAGATACCGCGCAAGCGCGTCGGGCGTGTCGCGCTCGGGATCGACGGTGATGAAGATGGGCGCGACGCGCGCCGCATCCTCGCCGAGCCGGTCCAGCACCTCGGCCATCACCTGAAGTTCCGTCGGGCAGATGTCCGGGCAGTGAGTGAAGCCGAAGAAGACCAGCATGATCCGGCCGCGGTAGGTGGCGTCGGTGACCTGGGCTCCGGTGTGGTCGACGAGACGGAACGGCCCGCCGATCGAGACGGCGGGCGGGACGGACATGCCGCCGAGCCGCTGCTCCACCCCCGCGTCCCGCTTCAGCCAGAGCGCGGCACCGGTGCCGATGGCGAGCATCGCGGCGAGGCCGTAGGCGGCGAACCGGATGGTGCGCAGCCAGCGGAGGGTGGCGGCGTGCGGGCTTGCGGGCAGTCGGGGGGCAGGCATTGCGTGGGTGCATACGCCGCGCCCGGCCCGACGCCAAGCGGTCGCGCGGGGTCGTGATGCTGCATCCCGCTACCCCGCGAACCGCGCCGGCTTGCCGCCGGCGAAGAAGCGCCAGAACGCGTCGTAGCCGAGGTCGGGGCGGTGCTCGGCCGGATAGTGCCCGGTCGGGATCGCCCAGCCGCGGAGATCCGCCGCCCAGGGGGCCTCAGCGTCAACCTGAGCGCGCGCCGCGGTCGTGCCCGGCGACCGCGAAGCGCTCGAAGCCCAGCTCGCCGCGCATCACCGCGAGGTTGTCCTGCGCCATGGCGCGGAACGAGTAGGCGCTGTGATCGCCTCCGCCTTCGGGCTTGTCGCTGTCGCCGTAGCCGCGCAGGTCGGTGGCGACCACGGTGAAGCCCCGGGCGGGCGACGGCGCGATCTTGTGCCACGAGACGACCGTCAGCGGGTTGCCGTGCGGAAGCAGGAGCGGCGGGCCGGAGCCCGCGGTCGCGACGATGATGCCGATGCCGCCGACGACGATGCGCCGGCGCGTGAACCCCGGCAGCAGCTCCTTGCCCCGGGATGAGCGGCGCCGGCGCGGCCGGGTCGGGGCAGGACGGGCAGGCGTCCCCGGGCATCTTGTACCCCCAATGCGCCCAGCCTCAGCCGGCGTTGCCCCCTGGTGTCAACAGTCGACGATTGACCGATCCTGCCGCCTTGCGCGGCCCTGGCTGCCGCAGCGGGAGGGCGCGACGACGGCGGGGGTCGGCGTCATGCTGGGGGATGCGACGGGGATCGGCCCGGAGGTCGCGGTGAAGGCCCTCGCCGCCGGGCCGCTGCCGGGCGCCCGCGTGGTGCTGTTCGCCAACCGGCGTGTCCTCGCCTTGGGCGAGCGCGAGGCGGGCACGACGCTGCCGGTGCGTCCCCGCTCAGGGCTCGACGGCCTCGACGAGACTGACGACGCGGTTCCGCTGATCGAGTTGGCGAATGCCGATCCGGCTGTGCTCCGCCGCGGCGCGGTGAACCCGGTGTCGGGGCGGATCGTCGGCGAGACGCTGATGCGCATGATCGACGAGGCTTTGGCAGGCCGGCTCGATGCCGTGTGCTTCGCGCCGCTGAACAAGAAGGCTCCGCACGACGGCGGGTTCCGCTACCACGACGAGCACCGGATGTTCGCCGCGCTGACGCGGCATCAGGGCTTCTTCGGCGAGATGAACGTGATCCCCGCGTTCTCGACCTTCCGCGTCACCTCGCACGTGTCGCTGCGCGAGGCCTTGGAGATGATCACGCCCTCGCGCATCACCGCGGCAGTCGAGCTCGCCGACGGGACCTTGACGCGCATGCTCGGCCGCCGGCCGAGCCTGAGCGTGGCCGCCGTCAATCCGCACGTGGGCGAGAACGGTCCGTTCGGCCGCGACGAGATCGAGATCATCGCACCGACGCTCGAGACGCTCCCTGCGCGCGGCATCGACTGCGAGGGTCCCATCCCGGCGGACGTGATCTTCCTTCGCGCCCGCGCCGGGGCGTTCGACGACCAAGTGGCGAGGTATCACGACCGGGGCCAGATCGCGACTAGGCTGCCGGGCTTCAACCAGGGCGTGGCGGTCACGGCGGGGCTGCATGTGGTGTTCACCACGCCCGCCCACGGCACCGCGTTCGATATCGCCGGCAAGGGGGTCGCCGATCCTGGGGCGATGCGGCGTCCGCTCGAACTCGCCGCGCCGCTCGCCCGCCGCGCCGCCTGATCAGGCCTGCGCGCCGGGCGCCAGACCGAGCGCATCAAGGAAGCGCCGACGGCCGCCGACGATGTGCTGCTCGCCGGCGATGCGCGCGGCCTCCGGATCGCCCTTCCGGATCGCCTCCAGGATGGTCCGGTGCTCGGCGTTGCTCTCGGCCATGCTGCGCTGGCTGAACAGCGACTTTCGCCGGCCGAGATGGCTCTCCTTTACCAGTGCGTCGTACATCTCCTTCGCGCGCAGGTTGCCGGCATAGTCCATCAGCGCGTCGTGGAAGGCGAGGTTGCGCTCGTAGTAACCCTGTGCGTCCCCCGCCTCGACGGCGCGCGCCATGTCGTCGATCAGCGCAGCGAGATGCGCCCGCTGGTCGGCGGTCGAGGCGGCGGCCAGGCGCGCGCAGGCGAAGCCGGTCAGCAGCCCCCGCATCTCGGCGATCTCCAGCGCCTGCTCGATGCTGATCTCGCGCACGTAGACGCCGCGGTTCACGCGCGCCTCGACCAGCCGCGTCTTCTCCAGCCCGCGCAGGGCCTCGCGCACCGGACCGCGGCTGACACGGAGCCGCGCGGCGAGGTGCTGTTCGTTGATCCGCTCGCCGGGCGCGATCTCGCCCGACAGGATCAGCCGCTCCACCTCGCGTTGGACGAGCGAGGTGAGCGACTGGGTTCGGACGATGTCGATCGGCGGCGTGTCGAGCATGGTGAACATCCTCTGCCAGCCTCGGGGGCGAGACTCAAACTGTTGACAGTTTACAGGAAATCACGCCGGTGATATAGCGGAAACGTCGACCGCAGACCCGGGGAACATCGTCGCATGCCGATTCCTGCCGCCTCGTCCACCCTCGCCGGGCTGCGAGTGCTCGATCTGACCCGCGTGCGCGCGGGCCCGACCTGCGTCCGCCAGCTCGCCGACTGGGGGGCGGACGTCGTCAAGGTCGAGATGCCGCCCGCGCTCGAGAGCGGCGAGGAACTGGGAGGCCCACGCCACGGCCCGGATTTCCAGAACCTGCACCGCAACAAGCGCAGCCTGACGCTGAACCTCAAGGCGCCGGAGGGGGTCGAGATATTCCGCCGGCTCGTCGGCAAGGCCGACGTGGTGGTGGAGAATTTCCGCCCCGACGTGAAGTTCCGTCTCGGCATCGACTACGAGGCGCTGAAGGCGGTGAACAAGCGCATCATCCTGGCTTCGATATCAGGCTTCGGCCAGGACGGACCATATGCGCACCGTCCCGGCTTCGATCAGATCGCCCAGGGCATGGGCGGGCTGATGTCGATCACCGGCTTGCCCGGCCAGGGGCCGGTGCGCGTCGGCATCCCGGTAGCCGATCTCTGCGCCGGGATATTCGCCGCCCAGGGCATCCTGCTCGCGCTCATCGAGCGGGACAAGTCGGGTGAGGGGCAGTGGGTGCAGACCAGCCTCCTCCAGGCGCAGATCTTCATGCTCGACTTCCAGGCCGCGCGCTGGCTGGTCGACAAGGAGGTGCCCGAGCAGGCCGGCAACAACCATCCGACCTCGATCCCCACGGGCGTGTTTCCGACCGCGGACGGGCATGTCAACATCGCGGTCGCTGGCGGCGCGATCTGGGAACGCTTCGCCAAGGCGGTCGGCCGCGAGGACTGGCTCTCGAACCCGCTCTACGCGCGCGCGGCCGACCGGTCGAAGAACCGCGATGCGCTCAACGCCGAGATCGCCGCGGTGACGAAGACGCGGTCCTCGGCGGCGTGGGTGGAGCTGTTGAACAAGGCCGGCGTGCCGACCGGGCCGATCTATGCGATCGACCAGGTCTTCGCTGATCCGCAGGTGCGGCACCTGAAGATGGCGGCGGCCGTGGAGAGCCCCGTGCGCGGCAGGATGGAGCTGGTCGCGCAGCCGATCGTGCTCTCGCGCACGCCCTCCTCGCTCGCCGCCCCGCCGCCCGAGGCCGGCCAGCATACCGACGAGGTGCTCGCCGAAGCGGGCTACACGCCCGCCGAGATCGCCGAGTTCCGCGCCCGCCAGATCGTCTGAAGGATCCCTGCCATGCCCGACGGAGTGCTGCTCGAGACCGACAAGATGCTCGCCCGCAAGGCGGACGGCATCGGCACCATGATCTTCAACAACCCCGAGCGGCGCAACGCCGTCTCCCTGGAGATGTGGGAGGCGGCCGAGGCGATCCTGAGGGACTTCCGCGACGATCCCGCCGTGCGGGTGATCGTCGTCACCGGCGCGGGCGACAAGGCGTTCGTTGCGGGGGCCGACATCTCCAAGTTCGAGAGCGAGCGCAACTCGATGGAGGACGTGAAGCGCTACAACGACCAGACCGCGCGCGTCTACGACCTGCTCTACGATCTGCCGAAGCCGACGATCGCGCAGATCAGGGGCTACTGCATCGGCGGCGGCACGGCGCTGGCGGTCTGCTGCGACCTGCGCATCTGCGGCGAGGACAGCCGCTTCGCTATCCCGGCCGCCAAGCTCGGCCTCGGCTACGGCTTCACCGGCATGAAGCGCCTCGCCGACATCGTCGGGCCCGCCTTCGCCAAGGAGATCCTGTTCACCGCGCGGCAGTTCGACGCCGAGGAGGCGCGCACGATGGGCCTGGTGAACCGCGTGGTGCCCAAGGACCAGGTCGAGGCGACGGTGGCGGAGTATGCCCGCACGATTTGCGAGAACGCGCCGCTCACGGTGTCGGCCGCGAAGCAGATTCTGAACGAGACGCAGCGGGACGCGGGCGCGCGCGACATGGCCAAGGTCGAGGCGCTGGTCGCCGGCTGTTTCGCGTCCGAGGACTACAAGGAGGGGCGGCGCGCCTTCATGGAGAAGCGCAAGCCGAACTTCCAGGGACGCTGACGGCAGCGGCCGCCACCGCAACGAAAGTGTCGGTGTAGGCCGGCTGCCCCCAGGGCGACCGGGCCGACGGCGACAGCAGGCGCCTGACCGCCCCCTCGTCGCCGGCGGTGCTCCACCACTTGCCGGGCAGCGCGACGACGCCGGGAAGGACGGCATCGGTGATGTGCAGCGGCGCCGCGATCGCGCTGCGCCCGCGGGTCCGCGCGGCGCACTGGACAGGGCTGGCGGTCACTGGCGTCAATCTCGGGCTGCGCTCGTCTGCTCTGGCGCAGACGGCGCCGCGCGGGTTCGGACGATCCGTCTGGGGACCCGGAACGTTCCGGCGCCGCACGCTCTCCGGCTCTGTCGTCTGGGCGCGGCTGCCCTCTCGGGAGGGCAAGTATCAGCCGGTCGCGTGGCGACGATCCGACCTATTCCCCTGCCGCGCGTGTGCCGAAGCCGCGCAGAGCCGCCGCCCGCCTTGATGCCATCGGCGCATCTGCGGCCGCCCCCCTTGGAACCCGATGCGGTCCCGTGCCAAAATCGCGTCCCGCTCGGGATAACGGGTTCGTCCCCGGCGCCCCCACGATGTTGCGGCCGCCGGGAGACGCAGCTTCGGGGGGACGGATCATGGCGACGTTGAGCACCTATTTGTTCCTGGCGGATGTGGCCTACCAGCCGAAGAGCGAGGGGCGGCCCGACGCTGTCGGCGGGTGGCGGACGCAGAAGTGGGAATGGGCCACCTGGTATGGCGACGGCTTCCAGGGCGGCGTCTTCACCGGCGACGACGGCGAGGGCGAGGAGGTGATCGTCGCCTTCTCGGGCACCAAGGGCAGCCTGAGAACCGCACCGATATCCCAACAGACGGCCAATCTGCGCATCGGGGTGCACGTGATACCGAACATGGCCGGCTCGGCCTTCGACATGGTGCGCTGGGCGCAGGTGATCTATCCGGAGCTGAAGCTCTCGATCGTCGGCCATTCGCTCGGCGGCGGCCTCGCCCAAGTGGTCGGCAACTGGAGCGGGGTCCCCTTCATCTCGTTCAATGGGCCGGGCATGGCGGGACATCTGAAGGCCTCCGCCTTCAACATCTTCAAGCCGAAACAGATGCTGCGCTCGATCCGGTCGGAAGCCACCGGCAGCAGTCAGGGCATCAGTTTCGCCGTCCGCGGCGATCTGATCGCCAACTATGGCAAGCATGTCGGCACGTTCGTGCCGCTCGACCACATCGGCACCACCGACGACAGGCACAGTCTTCAGGCGATCCGCCGCGCCTTCAACCGGCGCGGCTGGCTGACGACCCGGCCGCAGGAGATCAGCGAGGCCTGGCCGGCCTGACGGCGGGGCGGCGGCCGCCGCTGAACCGCCCGCGCCTTGCCACGAGGGCAAGGCTGACCGGGCGCGCCAGCGCGTCATCGGTGCGGACGACGAGTGCCGGCCATCCGGGAGCGAGGACGCGCGGGCGGTCGCGGGATCGGCGGCCGGCGGGCATGACTCCGCACGGAGGCCATCGTTCGGTTGGCCGCACGCCGCCGCGGGGTCGAAGAGGCGGCCTCGTGCGCAGTCGCACGGGTCTCCATCAAGGGCTCCGGGTCGGCGGCCGGCGAGCTCGCGGCATCGCTCTCGCACTCAGGCCGGAGGAAAAACCGCCACAGCAGCGATACCGCGAGCCGCGCCCGGCGTGCCGGAGCCGGCTTGCGGAGTCGCGTGGCGCGCCTCGTCCCACCGCCCGGCCGGTCCCGTTCGATCGGTACCTGCACCCTATGCCCGCGTTGCGGATCGGCCGCTTCACCCCTATGTTCCGCCGGCCCGCGGGGGAACCCGCCCGATCCGCGATCCAGGGAGGATTGTCCGATGCCGCTTTCGCGTCGTCTGCTGATGGCTGGCCTTGCCGGAGGACTGCTCGCCGCCCCTGCCGCCGCGCAGACCAACGTGACCCTCACCCACGCCCTCGGCGCGAACAGCCACTACGGCGTGGCCGCGCTCGCCTTCAAGGAGACGGTCGAGCGCCTGACCAACGGCCGCTATCGCGTCACGATCCAGCGCAACGACAACGAGCGCGAGTCGATCGAGGCGACCCAGATCGGCACGCAGGAGTTCACGATCACCTCGACCGGCCCGGTGGGCAACTTCGTGCCCGACACGCTGGTGCTCGACATCCCCTTCCTGTTCCGCGACTACGACCACGCGCGCGGCGTGCTCGACAGCGCGATCGGCCGGGAGCTGCTGGCGAAGTTCGCGCCGCGCGGGCTGATCGGCGTGGCCTGGATGGAGAACGGTTTCCGCAACGTCACCAATTCGCGCCGCGAGGTCGCCTCGCCCGCCGACGTGCAGGGGCTGAAGATCCGCACCATGGAGAACCCGGTGCACATGCGCGCCTTCCAGACGCTCGGCGCGCTGCCCACGCCGATGGCGTTCAGCGAGCTCGTCCCCGCG
>Ga0308410_1000169_pt1 | contig 31130 bp, 32 predicted proteins | sample HotsprOSTMatCore_FD_203467 | JGI IMG/M metagenome (GOLD analysis project Ga0308410, IMG submission 203467) | Hot spring phototrophic mat microbial communities from Octopus Spring, Yellowstone National Park, Wyoming, United States -... | ecosystem: Environmental > Aquatic > Thermal springs > Hot...
AGGGACTCACTCTTATCAAAGCAGTCCTGCTGCAGGAGGAAAAAGAGGAACCCTGACCAACCTACGTTGATTGTACTCAGGGGAAACGCCCTATGGCAAGATTTATTTTCCAATCAAATTATACGAGGAGGAAGAAAAAATGGAAAATATCTCTATCTCTATTTGTATTCAGGCGGGGGTCCCAATCCTCATTTGGGGACCTCCAGGAGTAGGAAAGACCGCCGTTATTACGGCGGTAGCGGAGGCGCTCGGCCTCCCATTAGAGGTCGTCCTAGCCTCCATCCGGGAGCCTGCTGACTTTTCAGGACTCCCGGTGATACGGGAGAACGGGGTTCGTATGGAGCCCCCAGCCTGGGCACGGCGCTTGGCCCAGGCCGGGCGCGGCATCCTCTTTTTGGACGAAATCTCCACCGCTCCGCCGGCGGTCCAGGCTGCCCTTTTGCGGGTAGTCTTAGACCGCGTGGTCGGGGACCTGGAGTTACCGGCGGACGTGGCCGTGATTGCCGCGGCCAACCCGCCGGAGCAGGCCGCTGGAGGGTGGGATTTGACCCCGCCGCTGGCCAACCGTTTCTGCCATCTCACCTGGACCCTGGATACCCAGGGCTGGGTGGACGGCATGGTGCAGGGCTGGCGGACGCCCTCCGTTTCCATCCTGCCAGCCGTCTGGCAGGATGGCATCCCAGCCGCTCGGGCGCTGGTGGCGTCCTTCATCCGCCACCGGCCGCACCTGCTCCTCCAAGTGCCGCAGTCTGAGGAGCAGGCGGGGAAGGCTTGGCCGTCCCCACGCACCTGGGACATGGCGGCGCGCCTTTTGGCCGCTGCCGACGCGGCCCAGGCGGGAGAGGACGTTTCGGCGTCCCTCGTCAGCGGCTGCGTCGGTGAGGGCCCCGCCCTGGAATTCATCGCCTGGCGCCGGGCGCTTGACCTCCCCGACCCGGAGGAGGTTCTATCAAACCCGGATCGGTTCCGGGTGCCCGAGCGCGGCGACCAGGCATTTGCCGTCCTTACCGCCGTTGTCGCGGCGGCGGTGAGAGACCTCACAAAAGACCGCTGGCTCGCGGCCTGGCAGGTACTCGCCCGGGCCGCTGAGCAGGGGGCGAAGGACATCGCGGCTGCGGCCGCCAAGGCCCTGGCCCAGGCCAGGAAGCCCAACCTGCCGCTGCCGCAGAAGGAGCTGAGGGAATTTATTCCCTTGCTCCAGAAAGGGGGGCTGATGTAATATGACCAGCCCTCTAGTTGAAGTACAAGACCAATGCCTTAACCGCATAATAGGCATTGCTCTTGTGCATGCCCGCAGGTTTTATGTCCGCTCTACCGTTCGCGGATTTATCCGCGAACGGGGTTTGAGCGAAGACTTAAACCATGCCATCCTCTGTGCCGCTGTCGCGGCATGGAGGGCAGGCATGGACCCTGACTCACAGGTCAGGGAGATAAGGAACCTGATACAGCGTGAGCTGTACAGGTTCTATAAGGAAATCGGATTGCATCGTCAGTACGATCCGATTTCCAAAAAACAGGGTCGGGGGTTTGAATTCAGAGAAATCCCTGACCCTGATCCAAAAGCGGTGGTTAATAAATGTTGATTAAACTGCCGCCGCTTAATTTTCGAAGTGTTGCCGGGGGGTACGCTCTAACCGATTTTGGCATTCCAGGACCGGTGTTGTGGGCCCCCCGTGGAGTTGAACTATCTCCAGACCAGGTTTATTTCTGTAAACTTGGTCTGGACCCCAACAAACGTTGGGGGGGAGAGAAATTAATTTTGCGTCTCTACCCCAGAGATGGAGTAGAGACGCATGCATTGCTGCTGCTCCCTTCAGAAATAAAAAGGGAGGCAGCAGTTTTTGACATAGAAGAAGGAAAAGTCGGCTTCTATGGTTATACCATAGCAGCCGTTATCCCCTTCTCTATGTCGCATCAAATACTTGATATTGTTCACAACCTCGAAGCAATATATGCATTGGGGTTGTGAATAAAAGGGGTGTTAATAAATAAATGTTGCCGCAAGAACTCCAGGCGGCCCGGCTCCGCCTGGTAAAAGAGCGTCCATATTTGGCGTCTGCCGCCTGGGCGCTTGTCCCGGTTGAAAAGCCGGGGCTGGGCACCTTGGCGGTAGATATGTGGTGGCGGCTGTACTACGACCCAGCCGTCGCCACCAAGTGGACGGTAGAGGAGCTTTCCGGCGTCCTCTACCACGAAATTTCCCACCTCATCCGGGACCATGCCTCCCGGATGAGGGATTATGACCGCATCGCCGCCAACATCGCGGCTGATGCGGAGATAAACGACGACCTTCTTGCCGAAGGCGTCCGGCTGCCTGCCGGCGCTATTACGCCGGCCAGCATTGGCCAGCCGGACGGCCTTCTGGCAGAAGAATATCTTGCTGCCCTGAACAAACAGGCGCAGGAGCCTGCGCCTCAGGGTGCGTCGGCTCAGCCGGCGGGACAGAAGGAGCCCCCTGCAAGCACCGGCGCTGGGGAACCCGAGGCCGGGGAAACCCAGCAGGGGGACGGGAACGGCCAACCTGAACGCGATGATTCCGCCCCAGACACCGCGTCCGCATCCGCTCCCGGGGGCGATGCGGAAAACGGGTCCAACCCGTCCCCAACGGCCCAGGGCGGGGGCCAAGCCGACGACGCCCAACCGGGTGACGGGGACGATGCCTCCGGTTCGAAAGCCGGGGACTCCGGCGGCCCAGAACCGGGCGACGGCGGGGACTCTATGTCTTCGTCCGCGTCCGGCCAGCCGTCGGACACCTTGGCCCAGCCGGGGGCCGCGTCCCAGCCTCCCGCTTCCCTGGGTTCCGCCCACGGTGGCGGGCCAGACGGCAGTCAGCCCGGCGACGGGGCGCAGACTCCTGCTCCTGGCGCAGGACGCTGCGGCTCCTGCGCCACGGGGCAGCAGGAAGATTGGGAAGAAGGCCCGCCCGGCGAGTCTTCTTCCCCCGGCATCAGCCGGGCCGAAGGCGAACTTGTTCGCCGCGACGTAGCCCGGCAGATTAAAGAGCATTCCCGGGCCCGAGGCAGTGTCCCGGGCCACTGGACCCGGTGGGCGGAAGAAAAACTCCGCCCAAAGGTGGACTGGCGAAAAGAACTCGCCGCCGCCGTCCGTCATGCCGTGGCGGATGTAGCGGGGGCGAGCGACTATTCCTACCGCCGCCCGTCCCGTCGGCAGGGACAGGTGGGGAACGGCAGGGTGGTTCTGCCCGCCCTGCGCCGCCCACTGCCGTCGGTGGCGGTGGTGGTGGACACCAGCGGTAGCATCTCGGACGCCATGCTGTCGCAGGCCCTGGCCGAGGTCTCCGGCATCCTGAAAGGCCTCGGCCAGCGGGAAGGTGTCCACGTGCTGGCGGTAGACCATGCCGTTCAGTCCTGCCGCCGGGTGTTCCGGCCGGAACAGGTGCATCTGGCCGGCGGCGGCGGGACGGACATGGGGGTTGGCCTGGCTTCAGCGGAGAAGCTGAAGCCCCGGCCGCAGGTGGTTGTGGTAATCACCGACGGCTGGACGCCGTGGCCGGACCACCCCCCAAAGAACATAAAAACAATTGTTGCCCTCACCGGAGATGGAAAACCTCCGGAGTGGGCAACGGTTGTTAAAATCGAATTTTAGAAGGGAGGAAGCGTCTCTTCTCCCCTTTTTTCTTATTTCTCTTAGGGGAGAAGAGACCAAATTATGAAAGAAGAAAAAATATTATCCGCAGCTCTTTACGGCCTCTATGAGGCCGCGAAGGAGCTGATGGAGCTGCCGGAAGAGCTCCCGGTAGTACCCTTACCCCGGGAGCGTAAGTTTCTTTTCGCCCCCGAAATAATATGGCCGGGGGCTGACTTCGTTACTATAGACTGCAACCGCGAGGGTTATTCACCTCGCGGTTACAGATTAAGATGGAGCGACGACCGTAAATTCGTCGCCCAATCAATCGTAGAAAAAGCAAAAAATCAGCCGCGCTCCGTCCTGCGCGCTCTGCGGCGCATCCAGGCTGCTACCGCCTGGTGCTACGCCAGGGCAGAAGGGCGCAAAAAGCAGGCGGAGGAAGTGCTTAGACAACAGTCAAAAGCCGTCGAGGCCCTCGAGGCCGAAGCGGCTCTGCTGGTGCTTGAAGAGTAGCCCGGGAATTTCAACCTCCCGGGCTTTTTTATTTTATAGACGCGGGAAGACCCGCCTCTTTCAGGGAACAGGATAAAAGCGGCAGTATTCTTTTAGCTCTAAAAAAAATATGTTAAAATACTACTTAAGACATTTCAGAACAGCACTTCCAACCCTAAAAAACACCGGTATAATCCCAGAGCTTCACGCAAAGCTGTAATACCAAAAGGGAAGTACAAAATATAAGATAAAAAACAGGAGGCAGAAAAATGCTTCAAGAAAAAATACATACAGTTCGCTCCTGGCTCAAATGGCCGGTAGACGAAAAAGCATTGGGCCATGATTACTTCCAAATTGTATCCTTCCCGCTTCAAAAAAAGCATGTCATTTATCTCCCGGCACCCGACTCTCCCGCAGGACCACCCAGAGAAATAGAAATGCTGCATGAATTAATTCATGCTCTGCTGGCCGAACAGGTACATCATCAATTCAGCGGGCAGTATTTTAAGCGCGGCACCCCCGAAGAACACATTCATGCTGTCAGATGGGCCTGCCGCGCAGCAGCCGATTGGTTTGTAGACGCCAGGCTGATAAAGCTTGTCCCTGATCAGGAAAAGCAGGAAATACAGGAGCATTTTGATTTAATCAGCCGTATTTTTAAAGCCGGTCCGCCGCAGAATGATGTATTTTTTCTTCTTTCTTCAGGGTTTATAATTGCTCAGTCGATTAAATATCTGGGTGCCGAGATAGCAGCTGCCGGACATTTAAAACGAATTGTGAACGCTTTTTTATCTACTTCGCCTGAAAATCCTACAGTGCAGATTTTAGAAAAGCTTATTAATAAACTTTTAGGAATTTATTCAGGTTTTCGTGTATTTTTAACCAGAGATAGCCTTACGGGAATAGAAGTATGGGGTATTAATACCTCCCAATTTAAATAATATTCTGCTTGGATTTCATATAAAGGCAAAATAAAAAGGCCTCATATAAATGGAGGCCTTTTTATTTTTAATTTTCTTGCATTAAAAAAATAACAGCGCAGGCTTTTGCTGCGCTTAATTTGTTCTGCCGCGTATTCAGCGGCAGAATTTCTGCTGTAAAAATTACAGCAGAAATTTTATTAAGTTATATTATAGCATATAATCTTGTCAGAGAAATCTCTGTTGAGCTTTTAAATTAAAAAAAATTAGCGGTATAGCAGGATTATGGTATTTATGCAACATTTAAGAAGCACTGCAGCAGATTATACAGCGCCCCTGACAGAAAGATAGCCCCGCAAGCCCTTCTCCTTCAGGGGAATGGGTAAGGGGTTTGTTTGTTATTAGCATTTGTGTTATAATTGTATAGGGTGAAATCTATGCAATTAAGAAAAACAAGATGGAGTCTCTATAATCTGAACTATCATTTTGTATGGATACCTAAATACCGCAAAAAGATTCTGGTAGACAGGATTAAGGAAGAGCTTGAAAGACTTGTTTTTGAAATTGCCAAAAAGCATGAAATTGAAATTTTATCTTTATCAGTTCAACCAGACCATGTTCATCTTTTTGTTTCGGCACCACCACGTTTATCCCCAGCCCAAATAGCCAATTTGTTCAAAGGAATATCTTCTAAAAAACTTCTTGAAAAGTTTCCACATTTAAGAACAAAGGAAGGATTATGGAGTAGGACATACTATGTTGGTTCAGCAGGCACAGTTTCAGAAGAAACTATCAGGAGGTACATCGAGGAATGTCAAGATATATAGTCAGAACTTATAAAGTACCTGTTCCGACAGAATTGTATTCTCTATGTTCTGAACTGAACAGACTTGCTGCCCGAATCTACAACAAAACCATGTCGTTGGTTAAAAAGATAAAAAACAAGAAAGGTTTCTGGCTTTCTCCAGGAGGAGCACAAAAATATATCCTGTGCTGGGCTGGTACTGTCAATATTCATACCCATTCCAAACAAGCTATGGTTCAGCAGTACTTTTGGGCACTTAGCAGCTACTTTAATGCCATCAAGACAAAACCAGACTTAAAACCGCCCTACAAAAAGAAAAGGTTTATGTCGTTTATCTGGAAGAATACTGCTGTAAAACTTCTACCAGATGGGAAACTCAAGCTTTCGATGGGAAACAATCAAAAATCCATTGTGATACAAACAACGCTACCAGCTGATACGAAAATTAGACAGGCAAAACTTGTTTATGAAGATGAGAAATATTATCTTCACCTTGCAATAGAGGTGAAGAATAAGCATAAGAAGAAACAGTCTTCTAAAGTTATGTCTGTGGACCTTGGGATACTCCGTCCGATAACATGTTTTGATGGCGAAGATGTGATTTCATATCACGGTGGTATTCTTAACGGTCTAATCAGATACCGCAACAAGGAACTTGCAAAGTTTCAGCAAATGCTAAGTCGATGCAAGAAGGGGTCTAAAAGATACAGAAAACTGTTGAAAGCAAAAAAGAAAATGCTAAGACGAATAAAGAACCAAATGAAAGACATCCTGCATAAGATAACAAGCAACTTTCTTAAGATATGTTTACAGAAAGGGATTGGGACTATTGTGATTGGTGATGTTACAAATATTCGAGAACGTGCAGAAGGGAACGATAAATTTAATCAGAAAATTCATCAGTGGTGTTTCAGGAAGATGGTGGAGATGGTAACCTACAAAGCACAGCTACTGAGGATTGAAGTAGAACTTGTCCCAGAAGAATATACGAGTCAGATCTGTCCTGTATGTGGCAGCAAGAATCATGCAGTTGGTCGCAACTATGAATGCAAGAGTTGTGGATTTAGATATCACAGGGATGGAGTAGGAGCGATAAACATTTTGCGGAGGTATCTTGGGAAGAAGTTCCAAGTAGTAGCGGGATTGGCACCCGTCAGAGGTGTGAGATTTAAACCACACCTCTGTGGCCATGGAGTTAAGAACGCTTCATGGAAGGCAGCATGAAAAGAGCTGCTAAGAATCCCATCCCCTTCAGGGGATTGGGAGTGTCAACCTCATCTCAAAGCCAGTAGACCTTCAAAATTCCCATTTGATGCAGCAGGTTGCGGAGCAGAATATGCGCTGAAGCGGGCTGAATAAAACAATAAAACAAAAGGAGGTTTTTTTAAAAAAAATATGAGTTCCAAGAAAAATCTCAAATGTTCTTTCTGCGGTAAAAACATAAAACAGGTAGCTAAAATTATCACTGGTCCTGGAGTAGGTATTTGCGATGAGTGCGTATTAATCTGCTATGAAATAGTTGTAGATACTACCGCCAGCAGTAATGACAGCGCCAACAACTTTACTTTAAAAGATGTGCCCAAACCAAAGGCAATTCATGAAGCGCTTAATCAGTATGTAATAGGCCAGGAACAGGCTAAAAGAGTGCTTTCGGTAGCTGTCTATAATCACTACAAGAGAATTCTCAACCTGAAAGAAGGCTTTGAAAAGAGCAACATTCTGCTTTTGGGGCCGACGGGCACCGGCAAAACCCTATTAGCAAAAACGCTGGCTGGTCTGCTGCGTGTTCCTTTTGCTGTAGCTGATGCGACTTCTTTAACTGAAGCCGGATATGTCGGAGAAGATGTGGAAAATATTCTGCTCAGGCTTATTCAAAACGCAGATTACGATATAAAAAAAGCGGAAAAGGGCATCATATATATCGATGAATTTGATAAAATTGCGCGGAAATCTGCTTCTTCTCCTTCGATAACCAGAGATGTTTCTGGCGAAGGAGTACAGCAGGCGCTTTTAAAGATTATTGAAGGCTCCGTTGTCAATGTGCCGCCTTATGGAGGCAGAAAGCATCCTTATGATGAATTTCTGCAGATTAATACTCGGAATATTTTGTTTATCTGCGGCGGTGCTTTTGAAGGCATAGAAAAAATTATTGCAAACAGGCTGCGCAGTTCTGCAATCGGTTTTAACGGTTCTGTCGGCGCTCAACCTTCTGGTTCTTTTTATCATGAGCTCATTCCGGAAGACCTTATTAATTTTGGCATTATTCCAGAAATGGTTGGAAGGCTGCAGGTTACAGCTGTTCTTGAGCCTCTGACCTTAGATGATTTGGTCAGAGTTATGGTAGAACCGGTCAATTCTTTAGTTCGGCAGTACCAAAAGATATTTGAGCTCGACGGCGTTGCTTTAGAATTTGAAAAGGACGCTCTTTATACCATTGCGCAGCAGGCGCTGGCGCAGGGTACCGGCGCCCGCGGCTTACGCAGCATCATAGAAAGAGTCTTATTGAATACTATGTATGAAGTCCCTTCATCTGTCGGCATCAGCAAATGCATAGTCACAAAGGACGTTATTGAAAACGGCAGTCCACCGGTATTGATAAAGCTTAAAAAAGCAGTCTGCTCTTAAAAAAACGGAGATGAACGGTCTATGCCTGTTTATGCTGTTAATGTTATTACCGGTCGAGAGGCAGCCCTATCGCGGTTTATCAACCGCCAGAAGCCTCCTGGAGTAAAAAAAGCATACAGCCCTCTGTCGATTTTTAATACCCCGGTTTTCCCGGGCTATATTTTTATAGATATGAAATTTGAAGCCAGCGCCTACAAAGCGGTTTTAGACATCCCCGGGGTTATCTGTTTTTTAAGCCCTGACTTTGGCATCTTCCCTTTAAGCCCGGAAGAAAAAGCCCGTTTAAACGAAGCCCAAAAAGACTTAAAATCGCCTATAGGCGCAGCTGTAAGAGTTGTTCATGGGCTTTACGAAGGTACGATTGGAGAAGTCTGCGAAATCCGTTATCCCAGGCTTTATATTAAGCCACAGAAATTTTTCTATTTAGAAAAGCCGCCTCTGCTCAACGTAGCTATAACTCATGTTGTTTTATGCGGCCCTGAAGCAGTTTTAAACCCGGGCACACCGGTCAGAATTATACACGGTGAACGCGCCGGCCTTAAAGGAATCATTAAAAAAATCGGAGGCTCTCATGCTGTTATTGCGGTCAGCATTTTTGATAGAGAAATCTTAATAGAATCTCATATTTCAAACCTGGAAGTATGCATTTAACATGCTCCATAAAAGGCAGCCTGAAAAGAGCTGCTGAGAATCCCATCCCCTTGATAACAACATAGGTATAGCATAAAAACAGTAGGGTAGGAACTACCCGAATTAACGCCTGTGGAGATAGTGAACTACCTCACGCTGAAGCCGTGAGGCTTCCTGCTTCACAGACCAGGCTTGCCCTGACATGCGGAATAGCGCGAAAATATTCCAGCATTTTCAGGGCAGAGGCCAAAGTCTCCACAGGCTTAAGCTCCCTGCGTTCCGCAGGTACCCGGGACAGTCCTTCATAGAGAATATTCACGGCGGCATTGTGGTCCCGGTCCATAACGCTGCCGCTACTGAAATGCAATATATGTTAAGTTAAAGCCATTCATCCCGGCACTAAAGCAACCGGGCTTTCTGGCTGATTTCTTGTAAGAGGTTCAATAAATCAAAATGCTCCTGTATTTCCTGCCTCAGCCAGGAAAATCTCGCCGGGGAGCGCGTCTGTCAGAGAATCAGCCATAAATACTGCCGGCTGGTTCAGAGAGCAGACGAGTAGGCGTATGGCAAATGCGACATCCTCACGGGGTCAATAGACCCCGAGGATTCCCGCCAATTATTTCTAAACGAAAGGAGGAAATGGCAGATTTCTCCTCCCATTAAAATAGGAGGCATCCTGCGCCAATTTTCATGAACAACATATTAAAAGGAACGCTTGAACAGATTATATATCAAAAAGACGATTTTATTGTCGGCATAGTGGGCAGAACAAAAGTCTGCGGCAGGCTTCCGGGCGCGAAGACAGGCTTAAAACTCACTCTTTTCGGCAGAATGCAGACCCATGAACGCTATGGAGAACAGTATATTTTCAACAGCTACAAAATACATGACGGCGATTCCTACCACTACCTTACTTCAGGCCTGATCAGACATGTTGGTCCTGTTACAGCTCGTGAACTTGTACAGCGGTTCTCTGACCCTATTACTGCTGCTTTAAATACTCCTTTAGCCCTAACTGCTGTTAAAGGTATCAGCATTCAAAAAGCCCATGAAATTTCTCAATCTATCAGAGAGACGCTTCAGTACAGACAGATTGCTGCAGACCTGGCGCCCTGCGGGTTCACTCCCGGTACGCTGATAAAGATTTATCATCAGCTTGAAGACTACAGACAAGTATTAATTAACCCCTACATATTAGTAAAAGTAAATCTTATTGGCTTTAAAAAAGCTGATGCTGTAGCTTTTAAACTGGGAATAGCGCCTGATTCAAAATTTCGCATTAAAGCAGCAGCTTATTATGAAATGGAACAATCAGCGCAAGAAGGACATGTATTTTTACCCGAGAAGGACCTTGCGGTAAGGGTTTACAATCTATTGGGCAGAAAGATTCCGCCTGCTTTCATTGAAAAAAATATCGCGGAGCTTGACCTCCCACGGGAAGGCAGTAATTTGTATTTACCGCGCCTTTTAAAAGCAGAAAATTTTGTTGCTTCTTATTTCCTGAACTTAAAAGAACAAAAAAAAGTAGATGTTTCAAAGCACATTCAAAATTATAATATAAAACTATCAGAGCTTCAGCAGAAAGCTGTTGCTCTTGCTTTTAACACAAACGCTATGGTCCTTACCGGCGGGCCGGGAACAGGAAAGACCGAGACCATTAAAGCCATTACAAACATATATAAACAGGTATTCCCGCAGGAGCAGATCATTCTTGCGGCTCCTACGGGTAGAGCTTCAAGACGTATGGCCGAAGTAACGGACCTCAAGGCGCAGACCATCCACAGCCTAATTGCATCCAAAAAGAAGATTGACGCCGGTCTAGTAGTTATTGATGAAACATCTATGGTTGACATTGAGCTGCTTGCCAGACTGCTTTCACTGATAAATAATGCACGTCTTATTTTTGTCGGCGACCCTGATCAGCTTCCTTCTGTTGGCCCCGGACAGGTTTTGCGCGATCTGGCGGACTGCCTTCCGACAGTACGCTTGCAGCAGATTTTCAGACAGGCCGAAGAATCGGATATTATCGTTAATGCTCATCGTATCAATTCCGGCAGCATCAATTTACGGCTGGGGAAGGATTTTTACTTTGTCCATAAGGAGCTGCCTGAAGAAATTCATACCGCAGTAATGTCTTATGTCGCCGAGTATTATCGCAAAAAGAAGACTTTAAACGGCCTGCAGCTGCTTTCTTTTATGAAGAAGGGAACACTTGGTACAGAAAAGTTGAATCGAGACATACAGGCGTTGATGACTTCTGAAGAAGCGGATTTTAAAAAAGGAGATAGAGTAATTCAGCTGGTCAACAACTACCAGAAAAACGTATTCAACGGCGATATAGGCATTATTAAAAGCGTTAATCCCTTTATTGTCTCTTACAGGGACCGTGATGTTGAATATAAAAATTATGAGCTGGACCAGCTTGCTTTAGGCTACTGCATTACAGCTCACAAATCTCAGGGCAGTGAGTTTCCCGTAGTGGTTATTCCACTGCACACACAGCACTATATTATGCTTTCCCGTCAGGTCCTTTATACTGCTGTAACCAGGGCTTCCAAACAGGTCGTTCTTATAGGCAGTTACAGAGCTCTGTCTCTAGCCGTAGGCAATACTTCTTTCGCCCGGCGCAACAGCGCTTTAAGAGATAAAATATTAACTCGAACACTTTCTCAAGTGCCGGCTGTTCATCGTTTGTAGCTGTTTATAATATTTTCTCATTTTTAAAAAAAAAAGAAAATGCCGCTCAAAAAAATACTTGCTTTTTTTTAGGGTTTATGTTATTATATCAAAGAAATCCTTTCTAATTTAGGATGCCCCTCGATTTATTAAGGAGAGAACGTCACAAAGGATACAGAAGGATACAGAGAGAGCACAAAAGCTGCCTCTCCGCGTGAAGCGGAGCACTGCCTCCGTTCGAGTTGGTATGTGTTTTTTTTGGGGGGGGATTAAGCCCCTGGCGGAGAGGTAGCACCCTCCAGCCGTGCCCATACTTCTGGTTCGCGCGGCAAACAGCCCTGGCGAAGCTGTGTCTAAAAAATACATAATAGCTCCCGTAAAAGGGAGCATTTTTATTTTTTAACAAATAGAAAAATACAGCGGGGTAGAAGTCCTCGCTGTTTTATTTAATTTAGAAAGGGGGATAAAGGCTCCCGGAACATTCTGGGAGCCTGAGGCTCCCTTTTGCAGTTTCCGGGAACCGAAAAAAATGAGCACATGCATATTAGGAAAGGAAAAATTCATCATTACTTCATTATTTAGAGAAAAAAGAAGCTATAGCTATCTCTATGCTTCAGAAAAGCTTTCTGGCCTTGAATACGAAAGAGCCAGAAAGTATTTGTTATCTGAGTTGGAGGCACTTCGCCTTCAATCTCAGATAAGCCTTGAAGCAGCTCGTCGGTATCAAAAAATGCGGGCTGCTTTAAGGCGTTTTGAAGCTACCCATATTCTGGCAGACGCGCTTTGCGCTGCCAGAATACGGGGATAAAAGCCGTCTCCCACCTTTCCCCCTGCCGGGGGAACATACCCCCCGGCAACGGGGGATAAGAAAGGAGTTTTTAAAAAATGATTTGCTCAAAATGCGGCTGGCCGGTCTACGAAAGCATAAACGGTCTGCGCTGCTGCCGGAATCTCTCCTGCCCCAATGGACAGCTGAGACAGGCAGTGCAGGCAGTGCGGGATGAAAAAGCTTCAACTGCCCTGCCGTGGCTGATTTTTGCTGCCATTTCTGCGATTCTAATTTTATTTTTAATTTTATTTTAAGGAGGTAAAAATAAAAAAATGTTTCAAGACGCTCAAAAATCTCAGACCTACATGCGCTTGGGACTGACCGGCCCTTCCGGCTCCGGCAAGACCATGTCTGCCCTGCTCATTGCCTACGGCCTGGCGGGGGACTGGTCCAAAATTGGTTTAGTCTGCACCGAAGGGGGCTCCGGCGCCCTCTACGCCAATTATAACCGCGGCGGCGTCCAAATAGGGATATATAAATTCTTGAAGCTGGAACCGCCCTATGAACCGCAGAAGTATATTTCTGCGGTTCAAGCCGCCGTAAGGGCCGGATTGAAAGTGGTCATCCTAGATACCATATCCCATGCCTGGGCAGGCACGGGCGGCCTGCTGGACAAGCATGGGAGGCTTGCCGATTCCGGCAAGTTTAACTCGTTTACCGCCTGGCGCATGGTCACACCGGAGCATAATGCTCTGGTTGACGCCATGCTTCAGAGCCCAATCCACGTAATTGCCACCCTCCGCGTAAAAACGGAGTGGGTAATAGAAGAAAACGAACGAGGCAGAACCATGCCGCGTAAAATCGGCCTTGCGCCGATTCAAAGGGACGGCATGGAATATGAATTCACCATTGTGTTTGACCTGGCGCAAGACCACTCTGTCGTGGTTTCAAAAGACCGCACAGGGCTTTTTGATGGGAGGATATTTGTGCCGGGTATCGAAACAGGCCGTGAAATGCTGGCCTGGCTGAACGAAAAGCCGGAACCCGGGCCTGCACAAAACTTTGTGCCTGCTTCGGCGCCTGAGCAGAAATCTGTGCTTGACCCAGAGCCTATTCCTGCTCCTGTTCAGAAACCCAAATCAGAGCCCGCTCCGGAACCTGAACCCGAACCGGAACCTGTTCCGGAACCTGAACCCGAGCCAGAGGCTGATTTCTTTCCCGAAAATGAGGCTGCTTCAGAGCCCGAACCTGCCCAGGATTACCCTGCTGAGAAAGTGGTTCTGGGCAGAGCTGAGAACATGATCGAGTGGGAAACTCATGTTTTTCGCACTGCAAAATTCAGTAACGGAGACATAGGTTATATATTTGCTCTGAAAAGACAGGGTGAAGTATATGATGCCCTTAAGTCTCTAAAAGCGGGAAAAAAATATGAGGTAACTGTTTGGGATGATATTCCCGAGGACAACCGCTCCGGTCTGCCGGAGGCGCTTCAGGCAAAGCGCCTGGTTATGATCGGGAAAATTGTCCCTGTGGAAAAAGAAGCTGTAGCCTAGTGCATACCCCTCCGCCCGCTTCGGGGTAATTCAACCTGCCCCGGGGCGGCGGGGCAGGAATTTTAAAAAACGGAGGTTTTTATATTATGTATCAAAAATTTACCGTTGTTGGACGCCTTGGCCGTGACCCCGAACTCCGCTACACTCCGGAGGGAACGCCGGTCTGCAATTTTAACGTTGCAGTGGACAGGCCGGCTTCCAAAGAAGGAGAAAAGGTTACGGATTGGTTCCGCGTTATTGCCTGGAGAAGTCAGGCTGAGGTCTGCGCGCAGTACCTCAGCAAAGGCAAGCTGGTCCTGGTTGAAGGGCGATTACAAATTCGCCAGTATCAGGACAGCGAAGGCAGAGACCGTACCGCGGTAGAGGTGATTGCTTCCCGAGTTGTTTTCCTTTCACCGAAAAACGGGAACAACGCCACCGCGGAAGCAGAAATCCCTGAAGTTAACGATGAAGATGTCCCGTTCTAGGATTGTCGTCGTCGACCTGTGCGATACCCTCGCGCAGGTCACTTCGGCGATTGAGGAAATTTACGGCCCCAGACTGGACCCTCTCGTGCGCGCTCATCCTGCCGTCCCCGAAGAATTTTGGAATCTCCCGGGCAACCCCATTGCCCGGGAGATTCCAAATACGCCGAGCCTTTTCCGGGCGCAGCTAAAACTCTGCGGCGTATATCGAAGCGCTTTCAGATTGTTTATCTTACCTCACGCCCGGAATGGGCCCGGTATATATCTGAAAAATGGCTCCGGCTCAACGATTTCCCCGACGCTCCAATAATCCATACCCGAAACAAGCACTTATGGGTACTGGAAAACGGGGCGTTATTTGCATTCGAAGACATGCCGGAGCACATCAAAAAACTGCAGTCTTTGATTCCCGTATTCGTTCCCGTCCGGGAATGGAACCGGGGGCTAGGGGTGCAGTTCAAGTGGGAGGAATATAAAAATGAAAAAAAGTTCAGCCTGGTATGCGTTTTTTCCGGGCGATGTTTACGCCCTGGGCCCGTTTCGGTTTGAACAACCTATTACCGAGCGGGATTTCAGGGCTTACCTCCGTCAGGACTTCTGTGAAACCTGGTGGGGGTATGAACCGAAAAGGCCGCCTGTCGGAGTACAGGTATGGCCCGCTAGTTAAAACTTTTTTTCTAGTTAAAACTTTTTTTTAAGGAGCTGATAAGTATGAAGTGCCCAGAATGTGAAGGGCAACTATATGTTGAAGAACATACCAGCATAATTTATGAAGTGACAGAAGACGGCATAATGATAGAAAAAGACACTTATTCAGATGGAGCTGTCACTATAATATGCATTAATTGTAGTAGAGATTGCACTTTAGATTTCTATCCCGACTGGATGGAAATGCGGCTTAAACAGCATAAAACCACGTAAAAAATCAAATTGAATCGAAAGGATGATTAATTGTATGATAAACAGCGCTGCACTTCTGGCTGAAGCCAGAGGTGATTCGCAGAATGTTTTCAGCCCTATCCATATCAGGCCTTCAGGCGTAGGAAGTTGCTTGAGAGAACAATTTTACCGCATACTAAACGCAGCTTATCCAGAAAAAATTGAGTTCCAACCTTCCAATCCTGAAGGCAAAACAGCCCTTGAAGGAGTTGCCCAGCTGGGGCATATCATTGAAAATGCTCTGGCTGATCTATGGGCAAAAAAATATTCTGGTAAAACCTATCGACAGTATTCTCTGGCCCATCCCAGTTTAAAAAACCTGGACGGAACTGCCGTTACAGCCCACACTGATATTTGGGTGCCATCCTTAAAAACAGATATTGAAGTAAAGTCAGTCTCTATAAGCGCTAAATATCGCCTACCCATTAAAAACCACGTAGACCAACTTCTCCTCCGTCTCTTATGGTGGAGAAAGCTGAAAAATCGCGTAGTAACCGGTGAAATTCCTTATATCTTCCGAGAAACCTTTTATGACCCAGAAACAGGGAAAGTGCCGGTATTTAAATTTCTTCCCGAAGAAGAAGGCTACCTGTGCGAAAACACAGGAAAGCTTTATTCTTGGGAATATATAAAAAGCTTTGAAGAACGGCTTTTCAGCCTCCGGAATTCCCTGGAAACCCTGAATCCGCCTGAAAGAGAAGGCTCGCTCCACGGCTTCCCCTGCCAGGTTACTACTCCGAATTATTCTACAGAGTGCCCCTGGAGAGAGAAGTGCTGGAAACTTGAAGAAGAAAGGGCCCCTGGCTTCATGGTCAAAGCAGCCGAAGAGCTAATTCTCCGGCTGATCAAAGCCAAAGAAAACCAGAAAACCGCCGAAGCCCTGGCGAAGGCGGCAAAAGAAGAAGTTCAGGTTATTCAAAAAGAACTGGACTTTTTCTTTGACGAATTCGGCCCCAAAATTTCTGGCGGCGGTTATACTGTCGTCAGAACTTCCGTGGATATGTCGGAAAAAGTCATACCGGCATATTCGTATTATCGCTACAGTATTAAACGTACCTCCCAATAAGGGGCGTTCCGCTCTATGAGATTAAATAGAGGTTAAATGAGGTTAAATAATGTTCCCGAAGCGAGATAAAAAACCTCCGCTTAAGGAGGTGTACTTCCTTTTGAAAATAAACATACCTCCAGGAGGCAAAGTCTGCCTACCGCAAAAAATCCTAACGGTGGCCCGTTCAGCGAAAAGAGGACTGCTGCTGGAGGTCATTTCTGAACAAAACAAGCCATATCCTCTGCTTTTACGTAGTAATGAAGATAACAGTTCTCTTTATGCTGTTCACAAATGTTTTGCTGTAGAAAAAGAAAAACCCTGCAGGCATTTGAGAACAGGAGTTTATCTAGCTGAACGATGGCTTAATAAAGCTTTGCCCTGGACGATAGAAGTTGAAGTTCGATGGTTAAAAGACGAAGAGCTGATTGCTAAAGAGGACCTGACCCCAATCCTTTTAAACAAACCAGGGCAGTTTAAAACAATCTTATTAAAAAAATAAAAAGGAGGCCGGCGGCCTGAAAGAAAGAGGCCGTAAGGCCTTTTTCTTACAGGTGTTCTCAATGGAAATTCAGCAGTCTTTAATTTCCGATTATTCTTTTCTTTCCAGGAAGAAGAAATTTTATATTCAAGAAACTGCTCCCAGCTATTGGTCGGATATTGAGCTTTTATCTATTCTTTTGGGAACTGAAGCAGCTGAAAACCTGCTGAATGCCGTCAAGAGAAGTCTTCAACCCCGTTGTAAAGGCATCCGAGATTCTTGGAATCCAGCTTCTGGACCACATAATTATCGGTGACGGAAGCTGGGTTTCATTTAAAGAAAGGGGGCTGCTTCAATGTTCATAAGGGTCTCTCACCAGACTCCCTGCCCGGTCTGTGGGAAGCCGGACTGGTGCGCGCGTAACGACAAAGTCGTCATCTGCATGCGCGTGCCGTCTGAACGGCCATCCCAAAACGGCGGATGGGTCCACAGGCTGAAAGAAAAAGAAATAAACGAAATAAATTTTATTCCTTCGTCCCAAATCCGAATCAGACGAAAACCTGATTCGGATTTAGATAGAATCTATAGAAAGTTGCTTAACATGCTTTCTTTATCCCCTTCCCACGCCTCCCACTTAAGGAGCCGTGGAATGAACGGCGGAGAAATAGAACGGGGCGGTTACCGCACCCTGCCGGAATATCGGCAGCACATCCTCTCCCGCTTCTCTGCCGAAGAGATGTCCGGCGTCCCCGGCTTCGGCCTCAAGAAGGGCCACTGGATTCTCACCGGCAGACCCGGAATTTTAATCCCGGTGGTTCAAAACGGGCTAATCGTCTCTCTTCTGATCAGGCCGGACAATCAAAGCTTCGGCCGGAAGTATCAAATTTTATCGTCCTCCTGGCTGGAGGAAGGCTCCTCTCCGGGAGCGCGAATTCACGTTGCCGTACCTTCGCGTATCTGCGACCCAAACACGGCGTGGATAGTCGAAGGCCCCCTCAAAGGCAACATCGTTGCCGAGAGGGTGGGAGCGGTGACCTACTGCGTCCCCGGGGTGAATTCCTGGAAGGAGCTTAAAGACATGTCCCTGCCGAAAACCATTATAGTCGCCTATGACAGCGACTATGAAAACTTCCACGTGCGCTATCATGCACGTAAGCTGTCCAACTGGCTCATAAAGCAGGGGCATGAAGTCTACGCGGCGCTCTGGGAGGGTTATAAAGGCCCCGACGATGCGCTGATAAATGAAATAAAGATAAAATTTTACAGGCTCTTTTGGAGGAGCCTGCCTTCAAAAGAGATTTTAATTAAAAAATAAAAAGGGAGGCTTTTAAAATGATTCAAATTGTTAATGTCGCTGCTGTTGCTTTTTGCGTTTTTCTTGTTTTATGTCATTTCCTCCCTTGGAAATATTAGCAGTCAGTAATGGGTCCATGCGCTGCCCCGGGGGAAATCCCCCCAGGGCGCCGGAGCTCAAACCGATGAAAAGAGCTGGAAATTCCGCCCGAGTATATCCGGGCACCATGCATAGCCATCCTGTCCCCGACCGGGGGAAATTTATCGCCCCCGGTTTCGGGGGCAAGGAGGGATTTTGTGTACATTATAAAAGTCCACGACGGGAATATTCAGAAGGCTAGAGAAAAGATGGGCAACTTTGGTATTTTTCACGGGGCCGTCCTGCGCGACGACTTAATTATTGCCGAATTTTGTTCGGAGAGTAAAGGAGGGTCGCCGTACCTCTCCGTATTTAGAAGCGACGGCGAATGCATCCACCGTTGTCATGCTCAGAATAAGCCCTGCTGGCACCTGGGCGTAGGCACAATAGCCTCCGAGCTAATCTTCGGAAAAAAAATTGATACATGGAAGAAGCATCTGGAATGGCCAAACCTTGCTGCCTCTGGAGGCATGGATATTACCCCGCTCCTTGCAGGTCGACAGAGTAATTTTGAAAAGCTGAGGCCGGAGAAAGTAGAAGCCGCACCCGAAGGCTTTACGCAGAAAAGCCAGGAAAATTTAAAAGCAGAGAATATGCCTGAAAGTTCTGCGCAAGAGAGCATAAAAATACCGCCTGAAGACAGGTGGATAGCAGGCTTAAATCTTCCGCCCCGGCTTTTCGAGGCGGTTATAAAATTCAGAGAAAGGCAGAAAGAACACCTTTGGAGCTCTCCGGAATCCTGGAAAAAAATCCCCAATCTGGGGGGAGACAGCCCTGCCGAGACTCCTTTTGCCGAATGGATGGAGCCGCAGGACCTGGAGGATGTGCGGGTCGTGGAATACATTCCCCAGGACAGGGAGCTTGTATATGCGCTGGCGCCTCTCCTGTACAATGCGGGCTGGTCCCCGCCTCTTTTAATCGGCCCGAAATCATCAGGCAAAACCACTCTGGCCTACTATCTTGCCCGAATTCTGTGCCTGCCTGTGACCGTTATTTCTGGCAGCACAGACACAAACGAGGAGAAGCTCATCGGGTATCACGACCTGGTGCCTGTCGAAGGCGGAGTTAAGACCCGCTTCGTCCCCGGCGCTCTTCTCAATCCGGTCATCCGGGGAGAGATGCTGATATTCAACGAAATCAACCAGGCGCTCCCTGACGTGATATCTGTCATGAACGACCTTCTTGACTGGCAGAAGGTCGTCTACGTCAAAGGCATAGGAGAAATTAAGCCCGGCGAAAACTTCCGCCTGGTTGCCACGATGAACCCCGGCTACATCGGCACGGCTCCCCTCAACCAGGCCCTTGAAGACCGGTTCCGGAGAGTTGACGTGCCGTACCCACCGAAGGAAGTCGTTATGAAACTCCTGCCCTATCACGACAGAGAGCTCTCCGAGCTCTACTCGCGCATCGTCCAAAGCGTCGAATCCGGTGAGCTGGACGACGACGTGGTCTCAATCAGAAATCTAATCCGCTGTTCCGAGGAAATCGAAATCCTCGGAGGCGACAGAAAAAAAATCATTGTTTCCGCGATCTGTTCGGGACTGCAGGACCGCAGTGCCCGCCAGATTATTGCGGATATAGTAGAAAGCATGTTTTAATTCCGCGGAAAGGGCCCCTTGCGGGCTCCTTCCCTTCTCCAAAAAGGAGGGATAAAATGTTTGAGCTGAGCGAGACGGCCAGGCGCCGGCTTGAAGTAGTAGGCAACGCCCTGGCTGAAAAAAGAGCTTCAGTTATTCCAAATGCCGGCAATTCCTATACGGATTTCAATAATATCTACTTGAACACCAGTGTCGGCGACGGCTCTGACAGAGGCCAGTGGTGGGTGTTGCTTACTGCTGCCCGTGACCATGAATACGCACATCTGCGCTACACATCCCGCGAAGCATGGGAAGCCCATGTAGAGTGGGCCAGGGCCCAGCAGGAGGCTTTTGAGAAGGGCGAAGACGCCTTTCCCCTCACCTCCGTCGCCGTAGACGTCCTGAACATCATTGAAGATGCCCGGGTCGAGCGCGCCTGGGCCTTGGAATACCCCGGTTCTGCCGCAAGGCTGAGCTACCATAATTTCTACTACTTTGAGAAGATCGGCCCCAGCGGCAGCAGGGTTGCCGATTTGATGAACGCTATGATCTCCCTCGCAAAAGTGGGGGAAATTCCCGAAGCAGTAAAAGACCCTGAAGTAGTATCGCTTGCGGAGTCCTGCATCCCTTATCTGGAAAGAGGCAGGAGGGCTTCTTCCACGAGTGAAGCGGCAGAGCAGGCTCTTAAAATTCTTAAAGCCATCAAGGGCTTTGTCTCTGCAAATAGAAAAAACGCCTATGCTCAGCGGGCTCCCGAGTCGTCCGGCACTTTAAACCCTCACGAAGCGCCTGCCGGAGAAAGGGAACCTCTTTTGCGGAAAAAACCGCAAAGGAGAAGCAGTGATTCGAAAGTCGAAAAATCTGAGGGTGAAAATCTTGAGGGCGAAAATCTTGAAGATTCTAAAGAAAAAGAAGAAGAAGAATTTAAAGACAGAATCTTTGAAAGAGAACTGCCGAGAGTCGATAAAAGCGAATATGACGAAGAAGATGGTTTTAAGCCTCCTGAGCCGAAATCAGGTTGTAGGGATGGAAAAATCGAAGAACTTAAAAAGCCAGATGATATCGAAGATATACCTTATGAAGACCTTTCGGCTGATGGTTTTGACAAAATAGACGACAGTCTAGATGACAGCGATTTTGATGAGTTTTATACTGAAAAAGAATTTAAACGAAAAAAGAAAGAAATTTTTCGGGAAGCGCTAAACGGTGCTAGAGTAGAGCTGGAAAAAATTCAGTTCGAAGAAGCCGCAGGCTTCCGCAGGCAGAAGAGGGAAGAAGATAGGAACGCTATAAAAGGCGTTCATGAAAGAGTAGTATTAGAAGAAATAGAGCCGCTTTGGCACAATCCGGAGCTGTATAAATCCCTGGTCTTTCGCTACAGAAGAGAGATAGCTGACCTGACCAGGGAAATTCAGCAGGCGCTTGTCTGCCGCAGAAGCCAGCCGGAAAGAGGCCGCCGCAGAGGCCATATCGACGACGGACGCCTGTGGAGGGTTGCGCTTAATGAAACAAATGTATTTTACCGTAAAAATCGGGACAGCACAAAGCCGGATATTGCATTTTATATTCTTGTTGATTCTTCCGGCTCGATGATTAAAGGAAAAAGAACTGAAAACTGTATTGCCGCCGCAGTCATATGCGCCAATGCGCTTCAGAAAAATGCCGTTCCCTTCTGCTGTACCGGTTTTACTGCACTTTATAGAAGAGATGTAGTGCAGCACATAAAGTATATAAACTTTCCCGGTACAGGTCCTCTGGAATCTCTGGGTAGCTACATGCCCGTAGGAGAAAACAGGGACGGGTATTCCATTAGAATTGCGGCTCAAGAAATACTAAAACGGCCCGAAAAAGAAAAAACGCTTCTTGTGTTATCCGACGGGGCTCCCTCCCATATCGATAGCATAAGCGGTTACGTCTACCGCGGACCGGCGTGCATTGCGGTCCGCGATACAACGATGGCAATAAGAGAAGCCATAAAAAAGGGAGTGCGGGTCGTCGGAGTGTATTTTGGCGATTTATGCGATTTAGATGTCTTTCGAAAGATGTATCCGTGGTGCATTCATACTTCTCCGGAAAGGCTTCCGGGTGTTTTAGGAAGCCTGCTGCGGAGGATAACAGAAAACATATATAAATAGAAAACATATAAATAGACGGGGCTTGCGGTTAACCTAAGCGGTCGTCGCATCTGGCCGGTTGACTACGGCCCTGTTCGCAATATTGCTTCAATATCTTTGTTAAGCAAGGAGGTGAAGCGGCGCATCCTCTTCCTTATGGGAGGGGTCACCGCGCCGAAAATTTGATGATTGACACCATTAACATTAATAAAGCTACAAAGAAACAGCTGGAGCAGATTCCAGGCATAGGCCCGACCCTGGCCCAGCGGATTATAGAAGCCAGGGAAAAGAAGAGCACAAGCGGCAGGGGTGATTTTATAAAAGATGACCTTTTTGCTGTAAAAGGCTTAAATAAAAAGAAGATAAATAAAATCTGCGAATATGTTGTTTTTGAAAGCATCAAAACACAAAAACTAGAACCTGCTTCAAAACCTTCGGCAGCGGCAGTAAGAAAAATAGCAATTGCTGTAAGTCTCTTCTGCCATATTCTTTCGCCTTTATTGTTTTTAATGGCGCTGTATTTTGCCTATGAGTACGTGCACCTTGGGTATGCTGTGCTGACATATATCCTATGTGCGTATTTATGGGGGGTAGCAAGGCAGAAAACCGGAATGCTTTCTTTTCTGTTTAGTTTAATTGCAGCCGGGCTGTATGCAGGCACTTTAAACCCGATTGTTCTTCTATGCTGTGCTCCAGCTATTGTAATTGTAGCAAAGATAGAACCGCGAGCAAACATTTTTGCTCATGATTCTATATTTGCTTATAATTTTAAAAAAGAAAGGAGGGATAATAAGCAGATAAATATTCATAATTAACTTATGGGGCCGTAAATTTACGGCCCTTTTTCTACATAAAGCTTTTCATTCTGCTTCAGCAGTGATATAATTATATCGAACATTAGTTCTATAAGTCAAACAAAAGCTTTGACTTTTAAAGGAGTGTTTGAAAAACCAACCTCCTCAATCAGCACAACTTTTAAGATAATTTAAATCAAAAGAGGAGGGAAAACATGGCAAGATTTTACAGTATAGTTGTATTAGACAGCGACTCTTATTTGCTGCCGGGATGGGAAGTTATTCTGCGCGATCCAAAAACAGAGACAATCATCGTAGATGGAACTGTTTTTACAGGTACAGAGCAGAAGAGAATTCTTTTAGAGCTGCCTGATGGACTTATCCGCCATCCTATTTCCCGGGATGAGCTGAAGCAGAAGATATGCTCCGCAGAAAGCTGCAAAAAAATATATATTAACGATAAAGCAGTATCGACCGAAGAAGCGGTTAATTTTATTGATAATATAGAAGATGATTTTATTATAATGCAGAAAAAACCTTATACTGCTGTTAGCATTGTTAATCTTACAAAGATAACAATTGATTAAATATATTAACAGACTGCTGAAAAGCAGTTATTATAAACCGGGATATGCTCTCTCGGTTTTTTTAAAATTTTATTAAAATTTTAGAAATAATCGAAAATAAATTATCTGGCTGTTAAGACAGGAAGCCAGATTTTAAATTTTAAATAAGAAAGGAGATAATAATAATGAGAGATAGGGAACCCAAAACTATATTTATTAATTTACATCCTCACTATGAGGATGTAGGAGAGTTAATCATAGCAGGAGATATAGCAATTGTGGAATCAAAACATTTCCACAAAATGATATTAACAAATCAGCAACATTATCAGATGAGAAGACGGATCAGACATTTACTGTTTAAGCATGACTTTCCTGTTAAGGGAGAGTTTAGCTTAGACGAATTCAAAATATACGTAGCAAAAAACGGATATAAATATCTATACACTTACTATCAGGACTTCGACCGTAAAGTGTTCGACTACACACTTTGCGGTCGGATTAACGTTAGGGGGGACTACTGGGGCACAGCTTGGCTATGGGAGTACAACAATGCTTCAGCGCTGTGCCCCATCGATATGTATCTAGTAACAATGGAAAGGATAAGGAGGAAGCGTGTAGAGGTCGAAAACTATACCTTTCTTCTTATCCCTGAACTAGTAGATACGATTCGCTTTTACGGATTTTTGCTTCGTGGTTCTCCCGAAAAGTACAAGAACCACGAGTTGGTGTTTGAGGCTCTGCTCTGGGATGAAGATTACACTCACCACGAGCAGAGGATAGCGGTGTACAAAAAAGGGACCGCCGCTATAGTTGTCGAAGAATGGGTGTATGAACACGATGAAAGTGCGGCTTGCTACGCCGTACCTTTCAAGCGGGTTCGGCACCTGGTGAAAAAAGAAAAAGAATATCTTATAAAACAATTTCAGGAAGACCCTCCGCAGGGAATAACGAATATGCGGTTGGTCTTCTATGAAGGAGATGAGAGAAAGGAGGAGGAGTACGAACAAGAATAAAATTTTCTTATAGCATCCTCCTGAATTCAGGAGGATGCTATAAGAATTATTACTTTAATCATTCTAATCCGGTATCATTCCGATAGGAGGTCCTTCGTAATGCTGACACAAATTAGAAAAAGAAGCGGGACAGTTGTCCCGTTTGATCAGGATAAAATAACTATAGCTATTTTTAAAGCAGCAAAGGCAGTCGGCGGCAGAGATTTTTCTCGTGCCGAATACCTTTCTGATCAGGTAGTGAAAATATTAAAAGAGCACTATACGGATAAAATTCCCTCTGTGGAAGACATTCAGGATATCGTCGAAAAAGTACTCATCGAAAACGGCCACGCCAAAACGGCCAAGGCCTATATTCTCTATCGTAAACAGCGTACTGATATAAGAAACTTCCAATCCCTTATGATTAATACCGGAAAATTAATTGATGAGTACCTTTCTTTATCGGACTGGAGAGTCAATGAAAATTCTAATATGAATTATTCCCTTCAGGGCCTGAACAACCACATGATTTCATGCATTACTCAAAAGTACTGGATGGAAAGAATTTATCCGCCGGAAATCCGCGCTGCGCATGAAAATGGCGATATGCACATTCACGATTTAGGTCTTTTGGCCCCTTACTGTTGTGGTTGGAATCTGGAGGATTTGCTTTTAAACGGTTTTCGTGGAGCGCCGCAGAAGGTAGTTTCGGCCCCACCGAAGCATTTTAAAGTAGCCTTAGGTCAGATAGTAAACTTTTTCTACACCCTTCAGGGTGAAGCCGCCGGTGCTCAGGCGCTGTCGAACTTTGATACATATTTAGCGCCTTTTATCAGGCATGACGGTCTGGATTATAAAGCCGTAAAGCAGGCTGTGCAGGAATTTATTTTTAATCTGAATGTTCCGACGAGGGTGGGATTTCAAACTCCTTTTCTCAATATTACCTTTGATGTAGCTGTACCGGAAATACTGAAGAATCAGCCTGTAATCATCGGCGGAAGGCTTCAGGAGGAAGCATACGGGGATTTTCAGGAAGAAGTAGATATGATTAATAAAGCCTTCTGCGAAATTATGATGAACGGAGATGCCGAAGGACGCATTTTTACATTTCCTATTCCGACGTATAATATAACCGAAAATTTCTTCAGCAGTTCTGCGGCAGACGATATAATGAGAATGACGGCAAAATATGGAATACCCTATTTCGCCAACTTTATCAACTCCGACCTTTCGCCTGATGATGTGCGCAGTATGTGCTGTCGTCTGCGCCTAGACACTCGGGAACTTAAAAGGAAAGGCGGCGGCCTTTTTGGCGCCAATCCCTTAACGGGTTCCATCGGGGTGGTTACTCTTAACCTCCCCCGGATAGGCTATAAAGCAAAAACTTTTGAAGATTTCCTCGCCAGAACAGAAGCCGTTGCTGAGCTGGCTAAAGAAAGCTTATTGACAAAACGCCGAATTTTAGAGCAGCTCACTGAAAACGGCCTTTATCCTTATTCAAAATTTTATCTTCGAGATGTTCATGCTCGTTTTGGTAAGTACTGGACAAATCACTTCAACACCATCGGCATAATAGGCATGAATGAAGCGCTTTTGAATTTTTTGGGCAAAGACATAACAACTTCTGAAGGACAGAAAATGGCTCTTAAAGTTCTTGATTATCTGCGTTCTCTTCTTGTTAAGTATCAAGAAGAGACCGGGCAGCTATTTAACCTTGAAGCAACGCCTGCCGAGGGAACGAGCTACCGGCTGGCGCTTCTGGACAGAGAGCTGTATCCTGATATTATTACAGCAGGTAAGTCTGAGCCCTACTATACCAATTCCACCCAGCTGCCCGTGGGCTGCACGGAAGACATTTTTGAAGCCCTGGAGCTGCAGGACGAACTGCAGACGAAGTACACGGGAGGTACGGTCTTTCATATATACCTGAGCGAGAGAGTAGAAAACGTCGAGGCCCTGAAAAAACTTATCCGTAGAATCTTTTCTCATTTTAGACTTCCCTATATTTCTGTTACACCAACATTCTCTGTCTGCAGTACGCATAAGTACCTGCCCGGCGAGCAGCCTGTATGCCCCTACTGCGGCTCAGAGACTGAAGTTTGGAGCCGGGTGGTAGGCTATTATCGTCCTGTCCAGAATTGGAATAAAGGCAAAAAAGAAGAATACAAACAGAGAAGAACTTTTTCTATAATAAAATAAAAATACAGGCCGTATCAATTACCCCTTCCTAACGAAAGGGGCTTGCAGGCAGGGGCGCACTGTCTGTGAGTTTCCCTTTAGGAGGTAGTTGAACGCGGGTGTGCCGTGGCAGAACCTGACGTTTCGGGGCGACACTCCCAGCTTTGAGAGACACCGGTGGAATCCCGGAGCCTCACGCAAGGTGTAGCGGCACGCCTCAGGGAGACCCACCATCTTTAGGAAAGGCAATCCGGGACATCCGACAAGAAGATTTGATATGATCCGCAAGCTGAGGAAGCGCGGGAGAGTGCGCATGATTGGGGGCGGTATTTCCGGCAAACCGCCGGTGGCCGTCTTCCTAGACAGGGAGTTTGACAGCACGCACACTAGGGAACCCTCTCTGGCCGACATATCTCCTCTTGCTCCCGAGCAGCAGAGAAATCTCAAGGTATATCCGGGAATCAGAGTTCCCAAACCCTTCAGAAAGGATATGCCATCTATAGCAGGCGACGTTTGGGTTGACATGTCGACGGGCAAGCGATTTGTGGCGACCAGCGTAATGTCAAAGAATTACCTGTATTCTCCGGGGCTGAAGGATATTGTGGGCAAGCCTTACGTTCATCCGGACTGTTGCCGGAGGGTGATCCGGAACGAAGGCATAGTGGTATGGGAGCAGCCGCCTCTCATCCCCGCCCTTACGGACGGGGACTTCTTGGCGGCACAAGTTAAATAATTATCCCCGGTAGGGAGCATATAAATCCCCTTACCGGGGATTTATATGTTCATCCGGAAATAACAGAATCAATCTCCCCGGTTGGGTGCACTTATCTCCTTTCAGGGGATATCTGCGCCCTCCTGGGAAAAAGGAGGGATAATAAAAAATGGGCGACTGCTACAGAGCAACGCTGGCTATTTCTAAAAAATATTTCAAAAAAAATCCAGAATTTGGCTTCTTATAAAGAAGATGTTGTTGGATGTTCAACCACGGAAGACGACGGTGTTGTCTTCATCGAAAGCGAATATGTCTCAGGCGGCAGGTTCCCCAGGCTGGAGGCCGAACTGGTTGCTCTTAAAATTCCTTTTGACCGGATCAGCAGCGGTTATTTTGAGATACAGCCTGAGGAGCGCCGCTATAGGCCGGCGGCTGACGGAACCGGCGAAATAGATGTAACTCAGCTGTTTTGAACAGCCTTCTTTCGATTTTGAACGAAAGGCTGTTTTTTAATGACGGCCAGCCGATTGAAGTCCCTTTGCAATTTTGTGTCGGTACCTCCAACGAACTCCCGGAAGACCAGGAAGAACTGGGAGCGCTGTGGGACCGCTTTCTTTCACTCAACAATCCGCCCTGTTTGAGGGTGGTGTCGTTCAAAATGGTCCAAAGCAGGCTTCAGATGGCCTTATTTTTCCAGTTGTAGAATAAGTTTGCACTAAATCCCAAAGGAAAGGAGGAAGCACGGAAATATCACGCGATAAAGCGCGGTATTTCCGCAAAATTATGAACATGTTAAAAGTTGCAGAAGTGGCCAAAATGCTGAAAATAAGCGAAAGCAAGGCCTACAGAATGGTTAAAAAAGGCGTCATGCCGCACGTAATAATCGACGGCTGCATACGCATACCGGAACAGGCATTGATGAACATGCTCTACAGCCAAATAAAAGGATATGAAATTTTTGCCGCCGGAGAAAGGGATAAAGATGCTTCGAGTCGAAAAGTACAGTGCTCTTGCGGCGGTGGACAGTAAGGAGGAATCGAAATGTCCAACGCTGCGGATAATTACATCACAGGCAGGATATATCCCTTTTACAAAAAGGGGACGAAAGAGCAGGTGGTTGACCCTCAAAAAGGAAAAAAATGGCGCATTGTTCTCAATCTACCCCCCGATCAGCCCAACAGACGCCGGCGGAAGCATTTCACTTTCTACGGTAAGAAAAAAGAAGCAGAAGCAGAAAAAGACAGGCTTGTCGGCGAATTCAACAAAAACATCAAAAAGGAAATTTGCGAAAACATTATTCTGGAAGATGCTTCAAATATTACTTTCGGCAAATATCTGGAGCGCTTTTTAAGGGAAAGAGAGGGTATTATAAACAGAAACACCTGGGAAAGCTATGCAGAAATAGCCAGAAACTATGTTATTCCTAATCTCGGCAGAATACCCTTAAACAAAATTTCGCCTCAGCATATTTCGCGCTACAAAAAGAAGATGCTGACGTCGGGAAGAAAAGACGGCAGGAAAGGCGGCCTCAGCCCCTCAACGGTCAACAAGCACCTTTCCCTGATCAGCGTCGTTCTTGAAGATGCAGCTTCGCTTGAAAACAGATTTATTGAATTCAACCCTGCAGCAGTCGTAAAGCGGGCGAAAGCAAAAGATGCCCAAAAAATCAGGTCGCCGATTGTCAACTGCTTAAGCGTAAAAGAGCTGAATGAGCTTCTTGCAAAGCTTGAAGAGCTTTATCTTCTGCATAAACAGCAGGTTGCCTATTCATTACGCCGGACCAGCAGAAGCGAGCTTAAGTCTCAGGAAGAAGTCATTAAAAAATTGAAGCAGTTAGGATATACGGAAGAAGAAATCGCCTCCCCTAAAGCGCTGTATAAAATCAAAGCTTCAAAGCTTTATCCAATAGTTTATCTGACTGCCCGTACGGGAATGCGCCTAAGCGAAGTCCTTGCATTGAAGTGGTCGGATATTGACTTTAATGAAAAAGTTATCAGGGTATATTCATCTTCTCACTACGGCATAAAAAAAGAAGGCGAAGAAACGGCTCACTTTCTGGGTCCGACTAAAGAAGGCAAGCCTAAGTCTTATATTCAGATTTCCAGCAGAGACGTTGAATTTTTAAAGCAGCACAGGAAGGAACAGCTGGAGCAGAGGCTGAGGTACAGGGGAGAATATCACGATAACAACCTGGTTTTTTGTAATAATAACGGGACGTATTTAAGAAATGATGTTGTAAGCAAAGCTTTTACTAATTTTGCAAAATCTAACGGCTTCAATATTACATTCCACGGGTTGAGGCATTCTCACTGCACACACCTGCTTGCGGCTGGAGTGCCCAGCATGGAGGTAGCAAGGCGGTTGGGCCATCAGGATGCTGCCACATCCGAAAAGTTTTATTCCCATGTAGAAAAAAGCGGCAGCATCAATCTGGGGGAATTCTACGACAGCATTCTGGAAGCGAAAAAAAAAGTTTCTGCAGAAGCCATGATAGAGGGAACAAAAAAAGCTGCTCGGCTGCTCAAAAATATTAATAGTTAATAAAGGCTAAAAAAATGGCTGTACTTTGGCTGTACTCAGAAAAAAAAGAGCAATTTATCAATGACTGACAAAAAAAGGAGTGCCCCCCACCCTCGATAAAATGGGCACTCACGGATTTCCATACTGGTGCACCTGGCAGGGATCGAACCTGCGACACCCGGATTAGGAATCCGTTGACTTTGATTTTCATATGTGGATAATCTGTATATAGCATCAAAAATACAACTATTTACCAGCTTTCACCGCCGCAAGGGCAATCAATTTGTTTGTATAAAGTGGCATGTTTGGATATTTTGTATAATTTTTCACTTTAAAATGGCTGTACTTTGGCTGTACTTTTAGAATACATACTTCAGAAGATGGCTTACAGGGATACATACTTCAGAGCAACCTCAAATGAGGTTGTTTTCTTTTTGCATTTAAGAACAAATGTATTCCCCGGGGAATACTTTTGCCCGGAGTTTTTAAAAAAAATGCTTTAAAAACAGAGCAGGGATGGAGGGGAAACATCATGACTGATTCTTTTTTATCTACAATAGAGGCATTTTACAAATGGGAAGAAGCTTCAAGAGATACTGTAGATTTTAAAAAAATATATGTCGATATTGCGGGAGACCTGATTGCGGGACTCCTTTTAAGTCAGATAATCTACTGGCACCTCCCCTCAAATGAGGGGAAGAGCAAACTGCGCATAGAAAAAGAGGGCAAAACATGGCTTGCCAAAAACAGGACGGATTGGTGGGATGAAGTAAGGATTACACCCAAACAGTTCGACAGGGCTGCCGGACTGCTCAAAGAAAAAGGCATCATTGAAACAAAGCTGTTCAAATTCAACGGCGCTCCTGCGGTGCATATTTATCTAAACGAAAAAAAATTTTTGGAATTATGGAGAAAGGAGCTGAACAAAAATAAAAGATGACCGGAGCTAACCCGCCTAACTGTTTGGGTTAAAACCCAACAGCTTGCGGCGGGTTAGCTCCGGTCAAATATTTGAGTATTTGGCAATTCATCTCCTACCTATAGAGGATAGGAAACTTCTTGCCGAGTTAAGTTAAACGAAGCGATACGCAATAACAGTATAGCTCAGCGTGAACTACCTCACGCTGAAGCCGTGAGGCTTCCTGCTTCACAGACCAGGCTTGCCCTGACATGCGGAATAGCGCGAAAATATTCCAGCATTTTCAGGGCAGAGGCCGAAGTCTCCACAGGCTTGAGCTCCCTGCGTTCCGCAGGT
>Ga0308410_1000175_pt1 | contig 30658 bp, 24 predicted proteins | sample HotsprOSTMatCore_FD_203467 | JGI IMG/M metagenome (GOLD analysis project Ga0308410, IMG submission 203467) | Hot spring phototrophic mat microbial communities from Octopus Spring, Yellowstone National Park, Wyoming, United States -... | ecosystem: Environmental > Aquatic > Thermal springs > Hot...
CCGACCTCCACGGTCTCCCCCGCGGGGACCAGGATCTCGATCAGGCGCCCGTCGCAGGGCGCCTCCACCTCCAGCGTCGCCTTCTCGGTCTCGATATCGTAGAGGATCTCGCCCCGGCTGAAGGCATCGCCCGGCTGCTTGCGCCAGGCGGTGATCGTGCCCTCCTCCATGTTCATGGAGATGCGCGGCAGCTTCAACGCGGCCTTCATCGCTCAGCGCCCGAGGATGGCGCGCACGGCGGCGGCGATGCGCTCCGGGTCGGGCAGCAGCGCCTTCTCGAGCGGCGGCGAGTAGGGGATCGCGACGTCGGGCACGGTGACGCGCCTTGGCGCGGCCCGGAGCGCGCCCCAGGCGGCTTCCGTCGCCACGGCGACGATATGGCTCGCCGCGCTGCAGGTGTCGCGCGCCTCGTCCACCACCACCAGCCGACCGGTGCGGCGCACGCTCTCGACGATCGTCGCTTGGTCGAGCGGCATCAGCGTGCGCGGATCGATCACCTCGGCCTCGATCCCCTCGCCCGCCAGGGTCTCGGCCGCGCGCAGCGCCGGCCGCACCATGGCGCCGATCGCGACCAGCGTGACATCGCTCCCTGGGCGCTTCACTTCCGCCACGCCGAGCGGGATGGTGTACTCCTCCTCGGGCACGTCGCCCGCCTCGCCGCCGCGGCCGGCCGCCTGCAGGAAGATCACCGGATTGTCGTCGCGGATCGCGCTCTTGAGCAGGCCCTTCGCGTCGGCCGGCGAGGCCGGCAGCACCACCTTGATGCCCCCGAGGTTCATGAACATCGGATGCATCGCGTCCGAGTGCTGCGCCGCCGAGGAGCGGCCCGCGCCGAACACGCCCATGTAGACGACCGGAAGCTTGATCTGCCCGCCGGTCATGTAGCGGAGCTTCGCCGCCTGGTTCGCGATCGCGTCCATGCCGGTGTAGAGGAAGTTGCCGTACATCATGTGGCAGACGGGGCGGTAGCCGGCTGCGGCGGCGCCGACCGCCATGCCGGTCATCACCGTCTCGCAGATCGGGGTGTTGCGCACGCGGTCTGGGCCGAAGGTCGCGTGCAGGCCGCGCGTGTCGCCCATGATGCTGATCTCGACATCCTCGCCGAACAGGATCACGCGCGGGTCGCGCGCCATCTCCTCGGCGAGCGCCTCGTTGATCGCCTGGATCATTCGCCGGCGTGCCATCGCGCCCTCCGTCAGGCGAACATGAACTGCCGCGCCTGGTCGGGGGCGGGATAGGGGCTCGCGGTCGCGTAGGCGACGGCGGCCGCGACGGCGGCCGCGACCTCCGCCTCGATCGCCTCGCGGGCGGACGCAGGCGCGAGGCCGTTCTGGTCCAGATAGCCGGCGAGCCGCGCGATCGGATCGCGCGTCGCCCAGTCGGCGACCTCCGCGTCGCTGCGGTAGCTTCCCTGGAGGAAGGATGCCTCGCTCTCGACATGGCCGCGCAGCCGGTAGGTGCGGCATTCCAGGAGGGACGGCCCCTCGCCCGCGCGCGCGCGCCGCACCGCGGCCCGGGCTGCCTGCCAGACCGCGATCACGTCATTGCCGTCCACGGCCGCCGACGGCACGCCGAAGGGCTTGGCGCGATCGGCGATGGCGCCGACCGTGACGGTCGCGGTCGGCGAGAACTCGGAGAAGCCGTTGTTCTCGCACACCAGCACGAGCGGCAGTTTCCACAGCGCCGACACGTTCAGCGCCTCCATGAGCACGCCCTGGTTGGCCGCGCCGTCGCCGAAGAACGCCACCGACACCGCGCCCTTGCGGTCGAGCTGCGCGGCGAGTGCGGCGCCGACGGCGAGCCCGATGCCGCCGCCGACGATGCCGTTCGCGCCAAGGATCCCCTTCGAGAAATCGGCGACGTGCATGGAGCCGCCCATGCCGCGGCATGCCCCGCCTTCCCGGCCGTACACCTCGGCGACCAGAAGCCTCGGATCGCCGCCCTTGGCGAGGAAGTGGCCGTGCCCGCGATGCGTGGAGGCGATCCAGTCGGCATCGGTCAAATGGGCGCAGACCCCCGTGGCGACCGCCTCCTCGCCGATATAGAGGTGCACCGGGCCGGGCAGGTCGCCGCGTTTGAAGTCCTCGCCGAGCCGCTCCTCGATGCGCCGGATCAGGAGCATGCGGCGATAGAGCCCGAGCAGGTCCTCGGCGGAGAGATTGACCTCGGACGGCATGCGCATGGGGCCTGCGGTTCCTCCTCGATGTCCCACGGACGTTCACCGTCCTTGACGTCTATGGGCGCGCGCGGGATTGCAGGTGTCAAGGCGGGACGGGAGTCGTTCCGTCGACGCTCTTATCCTGCGTGCGCCATGAGCCCCGCCACCGCGCCGATCGACCGACCCTCGCCGAACCACGACGCGCGTCCCGATGGCGTGCCGATCGACCTGCTCGTGCTGCACTACACCGGGATGCGCACCGGCGCGGAGGCGCTCGATCGGCTGTGCGATCCGGCGGCGAAGGTCTCGTCGCACTACCTCGTCGAGGAGGACGGGCGGGTCTTCGCGCTCGTCGCCGAGACGCGGCGCGCCTGGCACGCGGGGCTCTCCTGGTGGCGCGGCCATGCCGGGCTGAACGACCGCTCGATCGGGATCGAGATCGTCAATCCCGGCCACGAGTGGGGCTACCGCGACTTCCCGGACGCGCAGATCGAGGCGCTGATCCGCCTCTGCTCCGCGATCCTCGCGCGGCATCCGATCCCGCCGCGCAACGTCGTCGCGCACAGCGACGTGGCACCTGCGCGCAAGCAGGACCCGGGCGAGCGCTTCCCCTGGGCGCGGCTCGCCGCCGCCGGTATCGGGCTCTGGCCCGGCGCGGCGCCGGCGGCGGTGGACGAGGTGCCGCCGATCGCGCCCGGCGAGGACGGCGACGGGGTGCAAGCGCTGCGAGCGACGCTGCGGCGGATCGGCTACCAGGTCGCGCCGGTCGGCCCGGCCGATGCGGCGCTCGCGACCGTGCTGGCCGCGTTCCAGCGCCACTGGGCGCCGCACCGCACCGACGGGATAGCGGACGGGCGCACCCGCTGGGCGGCGGGGCGCGTGGCTGCCATGGCCGAGGGACGCATCGGCGGGGCTTGACCCTACCCCCCTTGCCGTCACACATCCGCAATCGGGTCAGGCGGCCGGACGGCCGCGCCCCCCACCCTTCGCGAGAAGGCAGGGGCCGAAAGGCCGGGGGGTGAGGAAAGTCCGGGCTCCACGGGAACACGGTGCCGGGTAACGCCCGGCGGGGGCGACCCCAGGGACAGTGCCACAGAGAACAGACCGCCGGCGCGCCGCGAGGCCCGTCGGCAAGGGTGAAACGGTGCGGCAAGAGCGCACCGCGGCCCCGGCAACGGGGACGGCACGGCAAACCCCACCGGGAGCAAGACCGAATAGGGGCGGGCGGCGGCGACCCGAGAGGCCGGCCGCAGGCGCGTTCCCGCGCGTCCCGCCCGGGTAGGTCGCGCGAGGCGTCCGGCGACGGGCGTCCCAGACGAATGGCCGTCCAGGGGTGGCGACACCCTGGACAGAACCCGGCTTACAGGCCGCCTGACCCGTTTTCCACGGCGTGAGGACAAGAACAAAACATGAATACTTGCCGGTTCACCGCCATCATCCCGCCCGCAGCCCCTCGGCACCGTAAACCTCCCCTTCACCATTGCCCCAGGCCAAGACAAGCCCCGGAAATCCCAAGACATTCCAGGCAGATTCCGTTGACCTCCATATTTTCCCATGTTATCCCATACCTGACCATGGCGCGGCCGCGTCGTGGCCCGCCGTCCCTGCCGACACCCCGTGCCGGGACAACCGCAAGGGGCGGACCGGTCCCGGCGGGACGGGAAGCGATCGGGTGTGGCGGAGCGGATGGGCCGGTTCCTGGGCATCCTGGAGAACAGGCTGGACAGCAAGGGGCGGGTCTCGGTCCCTGCAGCGTTCCGCGCGACCCTAGCCAGCTTCGACACCAGCGAACTGATCCTGCGGCCGAGCCACAAAGCGCCCGTCATCGAGGCCTGGCCCGAACCCGCCTATCGCCGTCTCGCCGAGGGGCTGGAGCGGCTTGACGCCTTCTCCGACGAGCATGACGATCTGGCGATCACCCTGTTCGCCTCGGCGCAGTCCGCGACCCCCGACGGCGACGGGCGGATCGTGCTGAGCGAGCGGATGATCGCCCATGCCCGACTGGAGGCGAGCCGGTCCGTCGCCTTCATGGGGGTCGGTGAGAAGTTCTACATCTGTCTCCCGGAGGAGGCCGAACGGCTCCTCGCCGCCTCGACGGCGCGCGCGCGCAAGGACGGCTTGACCGTGCCGCGGGGGGCGCGCGCATGACCCTGCCCGGCCATGTCCCGGTGATGCTGCGCGAGGTGCTCGACCTGCTCGCGCCGCGCGACGGCGGGATCTATCTCGACGCGACCTTCGGCGGGGGCGGCTACTCCGCCGCGATCCTCGGCGCCGCCGACTGCACGGTGTTCGCGATCGACCGCGACCCGGACGCGATCGCGCGCGGCGCGGCGCTCGTCGCTCGCCATCCCGGCCGGCTGCATCTGATCGAAGGACGCTTCGGCGACATGGTAGCGCTGCTCGCCGCGCGCGGCGTTTGCACACTCGACGGGGTCGCGTTCGATCTCGGGGTCTCCTCGTTCCAGCTCGACGAGGCCGCGCGCGGCTTCTCGTTCCGGGCCGACGGGCCGCTCGACATGCGCATGGGGCGGAGCGGGCCGACCGCCGCTGACCTCGTCAATACCCTCGATGAACGCGCCCTGGCCGGGCTGATCCGCCGTTTCGGCGAGGAGCGGCACGCGCTCCGCGTCGCGCGCGCGATCGTGCGCGCCCGCGCCGTGGCGCCGATCACCACCACGGGCCGTCTGGCGGCGATCGTGCGCGCTGTCGTGCCGCGCGGCGCCGACGGCATCGATCCGGCAACGCGCAGCTTCCAGGCCCTGCGCATCGGCGTGAACGAGGAACTCGAGGAGCTTGCGCGCGGGCTCGCCGCGGCGATCGGGCTGCTGTCGCCGGGCGGGCGGATCGTCGCGGTCTCGTTCCACTCGCTCGAGGACCGGATCGTCAAGCACGCCCTCGTCGAGGCTGCCGGCCGCGCGCCCCTCGCCTCGCGCCATCATCCCGCCGCCCTCGCCACCCGGCCGGCGCCGCGCCTGCGGCTGTTGACACCCAAGCCGCTCACGCCCAGCGCGGCCGAGATGGCCGCCAACCCGCGCGCGCAGAGCGCCCGGTTGCGCGCCGCCGAGCGGCTGCGCGCTGGAGCGCCCGCATGATCCGCGCTTCCGCTCTCGTCTGGGCCGGGTTGGTGGTGCTCGCCGGCCTGCTGCTCTACCAAGTGAAGCACGATGTGCAGGCGCTGGAGGAGGAGCTGGCGGCGGTGAACCGGCGCATCCTCGCCACCCAGGACCGCATCCACGTGCTGCGGGCGGAATGGTCGCTGCTCAACGAGCCCGCCCGGATCGGCGATCTGGCCACGCGGCATTTGTCGCTCGCGCCGATGCGGCCCGATCAGTTCGCCCGCCCCGCCGACATCCCCGCGCGCATCGCGCTGCACCGGCCGGCGGCGGAGCCGCCCGCCGCGCCGCCGCCCGCGCCGGCTGCCATCGCCATCGCCGTCGCCGAGGTCCCGGCGCTGCCGCTGCCGCCGCCCTTCCCGGCTGGGCCGCCGCCGCGCGAGGCGGCACCGCCGGTCGCGCCGCGCCGCGAGAGTGCCGCGCGCCCGGTGCCCCAGCCTGAGGCCGAGCGCCCTTCCCCAGCCCGCGCGCGCGCCCCCGCACCTGCGGCACCCCCGCCGGCCGCGGCCGAGACGGCGGCGCCGCTGCGCACTGCGGCGCTGCCGGCGCGCCCCGAACCGACCGCCGCGCCGGCCGCCACCGTCTCCGCCCTCGGCGCGCCCGCTGCCGCCCTGCCGCCGCCCGTGCCGCGGCCGGCCGGAGGTCCGCGATGAGCAGCGCGGGCGCACCGCCGCCTGTACCGCCGCCGCCGGTGCATCTGCCACCGCGGCGCGTGCCCGTCGTCACCACCTCCGACGGCCGCCGGCGCAGCCAGCTCGACACCGCCCGCGCGCGCCTTGCCGTCGGCGCCGGCGTCTTCGCGCTGATGTTCCTCGCCCTCGCCGCGCGCCTCGTCGATGTCAGCGTACTCGCCGAGGGCAAGCCGCGCGTCGCTGCGCCCCCCCAGGCCGTCATCGCCGCCGAGCCCCGCGTCGAGCGCGCCTCGATCATCGATCGCAACGGCGTGCTGCTGGCGGCGAGCCTGCCGACGGCTGCGCTCTACGCCAATCCGCGCGAGATCGCCGACCCTTGGGAGGCCGCGCGGAGGCTCGCCACCGCACTCCCGGAGCTCGACCCGGCCCTGCTTGCCCCCCGGCTCGCCGGCGACCGGCAGTTCGTCTACATCCGCCGCCACCTCACTCCGCGCGAGCAGGACGCAGTGAACCGGCTCGGCATCCCGGGCCTGCACTTCCAGCGCGCCGAGCGCCGCGTCTATCCCCAGGGCAATGCCGCCGTGCACGTGCTCGGCGGCACGGACGTGGACGGCAACGGCATCGCCGGGGTCGAGCGGTATTTCGATGCCCGTCTGCGCGAGCAGGTGGGCGAACCGCTCCGCCTCTCGCTCGACATCCGCGTGCAGCACGTGCTGCGCGAGGCGCTCGGCCGCGCGATCGCCCGCTTCCAGGCCATCGGCGGCGCGGCCGTGGTGATGGACGTGAACACGGGCGAGGTTCTGGCGATGGTCAGCCTGCCCGACCACGACCCGGCCGAGATCGCCACCGCACCGGCCGAGGCGCGGTTCAACCGCATCACCGTCGGCGTCTACGAGCCCGGCTCGACCTTCAAGCTGCTCTCGACCGGCATGGCGCTCGATCTCGGCACCGCCCGCATCACCAGCGGCTACGACGCCTCGCGGCCGATCACCCATGGGCGCTTCACGATCAGCGACTTCCGCGGCAAGAACCGCTGGCTGACCGTGCCGGAGATCTTCGCCTACTCCTCCAACATCGGCACCGCGCGGATGGTGCTGGAGGTCGGCGTGCCGCGGCACCGAGCTTTCCTCGAGCGGCTTGGCATGACGCGCCGACTGCCGATCGAACTGCCGGAGACCGCGCTGCCGCTCGCCCCCAGCGCCCGCAACTGGCGCGAGATCAACACGCTGACCATCGCCTTCGGCCACGGCATCTCAGTGACACCGCTGCATGTCGCAACCGCCACTGCGGCGATGGTGAACGGCGGCCTGCTGTATGCGCCGACGCTGCTCGCGCGCGCTCCGGATGATCCTCCCCCTTTGGCCGAGCGCGTGATCCGCGCCGAGACCTCGACGACGCTGCGCCGGCTGATGCGGCTCACGGTGACACACGGTAGCGGCAAGGGGGCGGAAGTGCCCGGCTACTTTGTGGGGGGCAAGACCGGCACGGCGCAGAAGGTCGGGAGCCACGGCCGCTATCTCCGCGATGCGCGCATCTCCTCATTCACCGGCGTCTTCCCTGCACATCGGCCGCGCTACGTCGTCTATCTGATGATCGACGAGCCGAAGCCGCAGCGCGACACGCACGGCTTCGCCACCGGCGGCTGGGTCGCCGCACCCGCGGCGCGGGAGGTGATCGAGCGGATCGGGCCGCTGCTCGGCCTCGTGCCGGAGCCCGAGACGGAGGCAATCCGCTCCGCCCTCGCGATCCCCTTGACGGGCCAAGCGCCGGCGCGGCCCGCCGCGCCGGCCGGCCTGCGCCAGGCGGCGCTTCCCGGACCGGAGCGCCGCGTTGCGGCTCAGTGAGCTCATGCACGGCGTGACCGCACCGGCGAGGCTCGGCGATGAGGCGCTCGACCTCGCGCGTCTCGCGGCCTTCGCCGTCACGGGGTTCACTGCCGACAGCCGCGCGGTGCGGGCGGGCGACCTCTTCGCGGCCCTGCCCGGCGCGCGCACGGACGGGCGGGCGTTCATCGCCGACGCGGTGGCGCGCGGGGCGGCCGCGGTGCTCGCCCCCGAGGGCACGACCTGGCCGCCCGGCGTGCCGCCGCGGCCGCTGATCACGGATGCCGATCCGCGCCGGCGGCTCGCGCTGATGGCGGCCCGCTTCCACGCCGCCCAGCCCGCCACCATCGCCGCCGTCACCGGCACCAACGGCAAGACCTCGACCGTCGAGTTCCTGCGCCAGATCTGGGCGGCGCTGCACCAGGGGCGCGCTGCGTCGCTCGGCACGCTCGGCGTGATCGCCCCCGGCATCGCAGCCGGCGGGGGCCTGACCACGCCCGATCCGGTCGCCCTGCACGCCACGCTGGCCGACCTCGCGCGCGCCGGCATCGCGCATGCGGCGATGGAAGCTTCCTCGCACGGTCTCGAGCAGCGGCGGCTCGACGGCGTGCGGCTCGCGGCCGCGGCCTTCACCACCTTCACGCGCGATCATCTCGACTACCATGGGACCATGGCGGCCTATCTCGCCGCCAAGCTCCGGCTGTTCGAGGAGTTGCTCCCCGAGGGCGCGCCCGCGGTCGCCCACACGGCGCTGCCCGAGGAGGCGCGTGCGCCGCTGCGGGCAGCGGCGGCGCGGCGGCGGTTCAGGCTGCTCCTGGTCGGACCGGGCGGCGATTTCATCGACGTCCTGCGCGCCGAGCCGCGCGCCGACGGCACCGCGGTCACGCTGCTTCATGCCAAGCGAACGCGCACGCTCGATCTGCCGCTGGTCGGCTTCCAGAGCGACAACGCGCTGACCGCCGCGGCGGTCGCGATCGCCACCGGCGCGCACGCGGACGACGTCTTCGCGCTGCTGCCGCGTCTCGCCGGCGTGCGCGGGCGCGTCGAACGCGTCGCCGTGCTGGCGAACGGGGCTGCGGTCTATGTCGATTATGCGCACACGCCGGATGCGATCGCCGCGGTGCTGCGCGCGCTCCGCCCACACGCGCAAGGCCGCATCACCATCGTCTTCGGCGCCGGCGGCGACCGCGATCCGGGCAAGCGCGCGCCGATGGGCGCCGCCGCCGCTGCCGCCGACCGCGTGATCGTCACGGACGACAACCCGCGCAGCGAGGACCCGGCGGCGATCCGCGCCGCCGTGCGCGAGGGCTGCCCGGGTGCCGCGGAGATCGGCGACCGGCGCGCCGCCATCGCCGCGGCGATCGCCGGGCTTGGACCCGGCGACGTCGCCGTGATCGCCGGCAAGGGCCACGAGCAGGGCCAGATCGTCGGCGATCGGGTGATCCCGTTCGACGATGCCACGGTGGCGCGCGAGGAAGTCGCGCGGCTCGCCTCATGAGCGCGCTCTGGACCTCGGCCGAGATTGCCGCCGCGACCGATGGGCAGGCGTTGGCGCCGTTCGCGGCCACCGGCGTGGCGATCGACACGCGCAGCCTCGATCCCGGCGACCTGTTCATCGCGCTGAAAGGCGCGACGCGCGACGGCCACGACTTCGTCGCGGAGGCGCTGCGCAGGGGGGCGGCGGGCGCGCTGGTCTCGCACATGCCGAGCGAGCGGCCCGACACCCCGGCGCTGGTGATGGTCGCCGACACCCTGGTGGCGCTGAACGCCCTCGGCCGCGCCGGACGGGCGCGCGCTGCCGCGAAGGTGATCGCGGTCACCGGCAGCGTCGGCAAGACCGGCACCAAGGAGGCCTTGCGCCACGTGCTGTCGGCGCAGGGGCCGACGCATGCCGCGGCGGCCAGCCACAATAACCGGATCGGCGTGCCGCTGACCTTCGCCCGCCTGCCGCGCGATGCCGCCTGGTGCGTGGCCGAGATCGGCATGAACCACCCCGGCGAGATCGCGCCGCTGGCGCGGCTCGCCGCCCCCCATGTGGCGGTCATCACCACCGTCGAAGCCGTGCATATCGAGTTCTTCGACTCCGAGGAGGCGATCGCGGACGAGAAGGCGAGCATCATGGACGGGCTGGTCGCCGGCGGCGCAGTGGTGCTGAACCGGGACAACCGCCATTTCGCGCGGCTGAAGGCGGCCACCGAGGCGCGCGACGTCGCCCGCATCATCACTTTCGGCACCGATGCGCTCGCCGATGTCCGCCTGCTCTCCTGGCGGGCCGAGGGGTTCGGCGGCCTCGTGCGTGCCGGCCTGCTCGGCCAGGAGATCGAGTTCCGCCTCGCCGCACCCGGCCGGCATGCCGCGCTGAACGCCATGGCGGTGCTGGCCGCCGCCTTCGCGGCCGGCGCCGACCCGTTCGCGGCCGCTTGTGCGCTCGCCGACCTGCCGCCCCCCCCGGGGCGCGGCCAGCGCCGGGCGATCCGCCTGCCCGACGGCGAGGCGATCCTGCTCGACGATTCCTACAACGCCTCGCCGCCGTCGATGCGTGCGGCCTTCGCCGTGCTCGGCGAGGCGCTTGCCTCCCGGCGCGTGGCCGTGCTGGGCGACATGCTCGAGCTCGGCGCGCGGGCGGAGGAGGAGCATCGGGCGCTCGCCGCGCCAATCGTCGCTGCCCGCATCGACCTCGTGTTCTGCTGCGGCCCGCTGATGCGCCACCTCTACGAGGCGCTGCCGATGAGCCTGCGCGGGGCGTACGCCCAGGACAGCGAGGCGCTGCTCGCCTTCGTCAAGCCCTCGCTGCGGCCTGGCGATCTCGTGCTGGTGAAGGGCTCGCTCGGCAGCCGCATGGACGTGATCGTCCGCGGCCTCACCGGCGCGGCGGGGTGACCGCAGATGCTGTTCCTCGCCCTCGCCCCGCTCGCCGAGGAGTTCATCCTGTTCAACCTGTTCCGCTACCTGACCTTCCGCTCGGGCGGGGCGTGCATGACCGCGCTGTTCCTCTCCTTCGCCCTCGGCGGGCCGATGATCCGCCGGCTGCGCCAGCTTCAGTCCGAAGGACAGCCGATGCGCGAGCAATACATGACCGAGTCGCATCTGCTTGGCAAACGCGGCACGCCGACCATGGGCGGCGTGCTGATCCTGATCGCGCTGGTCGCCTCGACGCTGCTCTGGGTGGACCTGCGCAACGGCTATGTCTGGGCCGTGCTGGTGGTGACCGTGGGCTACGGCCTGCTCGGCTTCAGCGACGACTTCCTGAAGGTGACGCGGCGCAACACACGGGGCGTGCCCGCCTGGATCAAGCTCGTGGTGCAGGCCGGGCTGGGCGCGCTCGCGGCCGGCTGGATCATGTGGATCGCCCGCCCGCCGCTCGAGGCCGCCCTCGCCGTGCCGTTCTTCAAGGACGTCCTGATCCAGCTGGGTTGGCTGTTCGTCCCATTCGGCGCGGTGGTGATGATCGGCACCTCGAACGCTGTGAACCTGACCGACGGGCTCGACGGGCTGGCGATCGTGCCGGTGATGATCGCGGCGGCGGTCTTCGCGCTGATTGCCTATCTCACCGGCAACGTCGTGTTCGCGAATTACCTGCAGCTTCATTTCGTTCCCGGCGCAGGCGAGCTCGCCGTGGTCTGCGCCGCGCTGATCGGTGCCGGCATGGGCTTCCTATGGTTCAACGCACCGCCGGCGATGGTGTTCATGGGCGACACCGGCAGCCTTGCCCTCGGCGGTGCGCTCGGCTCGATCGCGGTCGCGACGAAGCACGAGATCGTGCTGATGATCGTGGGCGGCCTGTTCGTGCTCGAGACGGCGTCGGTGATCGTGCAGGTCGTCTCCTACAAGCTGACCGGCAGACGCGTGTTCCGCATGGCGCCGCTGCACCACCATTTCGAGAAGAAGGGCTGGGCCGAGTCGACCATCGTCATCCGCTTCTGGATCATTGCCATGATCCTTGCCCTGCTCGGCCTGTCCACCCTGAAGCTCAGGTGAGGACATGGCGCGCGACACCCCTTTCGCCGGCGAGACGGTGGCCGTGATGGGCCTGGGACGGGCCGGCCTGCCCGGCGCGCAGGCCCTGCTGCGGCTGGGTGCGCGTGTGCTTGCCTGGGACGATTCGGAGCCGGCACGGCGCCAGGCTGCGGCGGCGGGCGTGCCGATCGCCGACCTCGCCAGCGCCGATTTCGGCGCGATCGATGTGCTGCTGCTCTCGCCCGGCATCCCCCACCGCCTCCCCGCCCCGCACCCGGTCGCCGCGCGGGCGCAGGCCGCCGGCACGCCGATCGTCTGCGACGCCGACCTGCTGTTCCGCGCCGTGCGCGAAACCGGCTCGGCCGCGCGTTTCGCCGGCGTGACCGGCACCAACGGCAAGAGCACGACGACAGCCCTGCTCGGCCACATCCTCCAGTGTGCCGGGCGGCCGCACGCGACCGGCGGCAATCTTGGCCCGCCGGCCCTCGCCCTCGCCATCCTGGGCTCGGACGGCGTCTACGCCCTCGAAATGTCGTCCTACATGTTGGAGCGACTCGCCCGCATCCGCTTCGATGCGGCGGCGATGCTGAACATCTCGCCCGATCATCTCGACCGCCACGGCGACATGGCGGGCTATACGGCAGCCAAACGGCGCATCTTCGACCGGCAAGACAGCGCCTGCGCGGCCGTAATCGGCGTGGACGACGCCGCCGGACGGGCGATGGCGGACGAACTCGCCGCAGGGCCGGCCCGCCTCATCCGGATCAGCGGCGAGCGCGCGGTGCCGGGCGGCGTCTATGTCGAGAACGCGCGGCTGATCGACGCGCAAGGCGCCCATCCGCAGCGCGTCGCCAGCCTGGTGCGGCATCCCACGCTGCCGGGGCCGCACAACGCCCAGAACGCCGCCGCCGCTGCCGCCCTCGCGCTCGCCCTAGGCATCCCGACCGAGGACATCGCCGCCGGCATCGCCTCCTTCCCTGGCCTGCCGCACCGGCAGGAGCGCGTCGGCGAGGTCGAAGGGGTGCTGTTCGTCAACGACAGCAAAGCCACGAACGCCGACGCCGCGGCACGCGCGCTCGCCTGCTACCCGCGCGTGTTCTGGATCGCGGGCGGTCGCGCCAAGGACGGCGGCATCGCCGCGCTCGCACCCCTCCTCCCGCGCGTCGCGCGCGCCTTCCTGATCGGCGAGTCGGCCGTCTCCTTCGCCGCGGCCTTGGCCGAGCACGGGGTTGCACACGAGATCGCCGTCACCCTCGAGGCTGCCGTACCGGCCGCCTTCGCCGCCGCCCGCGCCGCAGCGCCCGCCGTGGTGCTGTTCTCGCCGGCCGCGGCGAGCTTCGACCAGTTCGCCGATTTCGAGGCGCGCGGCGCGGCGTTCCGGGCCGCCGTCGCCCGCCTCAGGGCGGAGCGCGCGGCATGATGGCGCTCGCCCGGGACGACGGCACGCGGCTCGGCCGGTGGTGGTGCACCGTCGATCGGTGGATGCTTGCCTCGCTGTTCGCGCTCGCCGGCATCGGCATGCTGATGACGCTCGCGGCGAGTCCGGCGGTCGCGGAACGGATCGGGCTCGACATGTACGCCTTCGTCCGCCGCCAGCTTGTCTTCCTGCCGCTCGCGCTCGCGCTGCTCCTAGCGGTCAGCCTGCTCGGGCCGCGCGGCGTGCGCCGGGTCGCGGTCGTCGGCTTCCTGGCCGCCTTGATTCTGACCGCAGCGGCGGCGGTGATCGGGCCCGAGATCAAGGGTGCCAGGCGCTGGATCTCGCTGCCCGGCCTGTCGCTCCAGCCCTCGGAGTTCCTCAAGCCCTGCTTCGCCGTCGTGGCGGGATGGCTGTTCGCGGAAGGCTTGCGCGGCACGCGGTTCCCGGGCGCCGCGATCGCCTGCCTGCTGCTCGGGCTCGTGCTCGCCGCGCTGAAGATGCAGCCCGATATCGGCATGGCAGCGGTGGTGCTGGCCGTGTTCCTCGCGCAATGGTTCGTCGCCGGGCTGCGCACGATCTGGGTCGCGCTGCTGGGCGGCGTCGTCGCCGGGATCGCCACCCTCGCCTACATGCTGTTCCCGCATGTGCAGAGCCGGGTGCTGCGCTTCCTCGATCCGGCGGCGGGCGACAACTACCAGGTCGAGCGCGCGCTCCAGGCCTTCGCCAATGGCGGTCTGACGGGTCGCGGGCCCGGCGAGGGGCGCGTCAAGTCGGTGCTGCCGGACGCGCACGCCGACTTCATCTTCGCGGTGGCGGGCGAGGAGTTCGGGCTGTTCGCCTGCCTGCTGATCGTGGCGCTGTTCGCGGTCGTGGTGCTGCGCGGCCTCTTCCGGCTGATGGGCGAGACCGACCCCTTCGTCGTGATCGCCGGCACCGGGCTGGTCGCGCAATTCGGCCTGCAGGCCTTCGTCAACATGGCCTCGACGGTGCACCTGATCCCGACCAAGGGCATGACGCTCCCGCTGATCTCCTACGGCGGCTCCTCCGTGTTCGCGGTCGCGCTCGGGATGGGGATGCTGCTCGCGCTGACGCGTCGGCGCACGCGCAGCGAGGTCGCATGAGGGGGGCGATGCTGCGGCCGATCGCGATCGCCGCCGGCGGCACGGGCGGTCATCTCTTCCCGGCCGAGGCGCTGGCGGGCGAGCTGGCGCGCCGCGGCGAGCGTCCGGTGCTGTTCACCGACGCGCGCACCGCGGCGCGGCTCGGGCCGGGCTTCGCGGGCGTGGAGACGCACGTGATCCGCGCCGAGGGCGTCGCAGGGCGTGGCCTGGCGCGCCTGCCCGGCGCGCTGGTCGCGCTCGCGCGCGGCGTGGCCGAGACGCGCGGCCTGCTCGCACGGCTCGCGCCGGCGACGGTGGTCGCGTTCGGCGGCTATCCCTCGATCCCGCCGGTGCTCGCCGCACATCTGCTGCCCCGCCGGCGCCGGCCGCGCGTCGTGCTGCACGAGCAGAACGCGGTGCTGGGCCGCGCCAACCGTGCGCTCGCCCGTTTCGCCGACCTGCTCGCGCTCGCGACGAAGGAGACCGCCCGGGTGCCGGCCGCCGCGCGGATCCGCGTGCTCGGCAATCCGGTGCGCGCCGAGATCGCGGCTCTGGCCGGCACGGCGTATCCGCTGCCGGCGCCGGATGCGATGCTGCACCTGCTGGTGCTCGGCGGCAGCCTCGGCGCGCGCGCCCTCGCCGACCTGGTGCCGGCAGCGGTCGCGACGCTGCCCGACGCGCTCCGCGGGCGTGTGCGCCTGACCATGCAGTGCCGCGCCGAGGACATCGACCGCGCCCGCGCCATGCTCGAGGGCGCGGCCGTGCCGGCCCGGCTCGCGCCGTTCTTCGACGACGTCGCGGCGCTCTACGCGCGCGCGCATCTGGTGATCGCGCGCGCCGGCGCCTCAACGGTCGCCGAACTGGCCTGCGCCGGCCGCCCGTCGCTGCTGATCCCGCTGCCGCAGGCGATCGACGACCACCAGACCGCGAATGCGCGCGCGCTCGCCGATGCCGGCGCGGCCGAGCTGCACCCGCAGGCGGGCCTCACGCCGACCGCGCTCGCCGGGCGGCTGGCGGCGCTGCTCGCCGATCCGCTCCGTCTCGCCCGCATGGCGGAGGCCGCCGCCGCGCTCGCCGAGCCGCACGCGGCGGCGCGGCTCGCCGATGCGGTGCTGGCGCTCGCGCCCACGGAGCATGCCTGATGCGCCCGCTGCCGCTCTCGATCGGCACGATCCACTTCGTCGGCATCGGCGGCATCGGCATGTCCGGCATCGCCGAGGTGCTGCACAATCTCGGCTATAGGGTGCAGGGCAGCGACATCGCCGAGGGCTACACGGTCAAGCGCCTGCGCGAGAAGGGCGTGCGCGTGATGATCGGCCATCGCGCGGAGAACCTGGGCGACGCCCAGGTGGTGGTGGTCTCGACCGCGGTGAAGCGCGACAATCCCGAGGTGGTCGCCGCGCGCCAGCACCTCATCCCGGTGGTGCGCCGCGCCGAGATGCTCGCCGAGCTGATGCGCCTGAAGTGGTCGATCGCGATCGGCGGCACGCACGGCAAGACCACGACCACCAGCCTGATCGCGGCCGTGCTCGAGGCCGCGCATCTCGACCCGACCGTGATCAACGGCGGCATCGTCAACGCCTACGGCGCGAACACGCGGCTCGGCGCCGGCGACTGGATGGTGGTCGAAGCCGACGAGTCCGACGGCTCGTTCCTGCGGCTGCCGGCGCTGATCGCGGTCGTGACCAACATGGACCCCGAGCACCTCGACCATTGGGGCACCGCGGAGGCGATGAAGGAGGGCTACGCCCAGTTTGTCGGCAACATCCCGTTCTACGGCTTCGCGGTGCTGTGCCTCGACCACCACGAGGTGCAGGCGATGATCCCGCGCCTCTCGGACCGGCGTATCGTCACCTACGGCTTCTCGCCGCAGGCCGACGTGCGCGCCGACAAGCTGGTGATGGACCGGCTGGGCGCCACCTTCGAGGTCGTCGTCTCCGACCGCCACGCCGGCAGGACGCGGCGGCTGAAGCCGTTCCGCCTGCCGATGCTGGGCGCGCACAACGTGCAGAACGCGCTCGCCGCCATCGCGGTCGGGGTGGAGATGGAGCTCCCCGAGGACACGATCCGCAGCGCGCTCTTGGGCTTCAAGGGCGTGAAGCGGCGCTTCACCCGCACCGGCGAGGTCGGCGGCATCACGGTGATCGACGACTACGGTCACCATCCGGTCGAGATCGCCGCGGTCCTCAAGGCCGCCCGCCAGGCCGGCGCGCGCGAGGTGATCGCGGTGGTGCAGCCGCATCGCTACACCCGCCTCCACTCGCTGTTCGAGGAGTTCTGCACCTGCATGAACGACGCGGCGACGGTGATCGTCGCCGAGGTCTATCCGGCGGGCGAGCAGCCGATTCCCGGCGTCGATCGCGATGCGCTCGTCGATGGGCTGCTCTCGCGCGGGCATCGCTCCGTCGTCGCGCTGCCCGACCCGTCGCAGCTCGCCGAGATGGTGCACGCGATCGCGAGGCCGGGCGACTACGTGGTCTGCCTCGGCGCCGGCTCGATCACGAACTGGGCGAACGCGCTGCCGGGCGAGCTCGCAGCACTCCAGGCCGCGATCCCGCGCCGCGCCAACGGTGGCAGCGCATGATGCCGGCCCCGCGCGTGCCCCACCTGATCGAGCGTCTGCCGCGCGCGCGCGGCCGGCTCGCCGCGGATGCGCCGCTCGGCCCGTTCACCTGGTTCCGCGTCGGCGGGCCTGCCGAGGTGCTGTTCCGCCCCGCCGACGCGGACGATCTCGCATCGTTCCTGGCCGCCCTCGACCCGGCCGTGCCGGTGACGGTGATCGGCGCGGGCTCGAACCTGATCGTGCGCGACGGCGGCGTGCCCGGCGTCGTCGTCCGCCTCGCGCGCGGCTTCGGCGCGATCGCGGTCGAGCCCGACGGCGTCACCGCCGGCGCGGCCGCGCTCGACGTCACGGTCGCGGAGACGGCGGCCGGGGCGGGGCTCGCCGGGCTCGCCTTCCTCTCGGGCATCCCGGGCAGCGTCGGCGGCGCGGTGGCGATGAATGCCGGCGCCTACGGCGCGGAGGTCAAGGACGTGCTCGACTGGGCGGATGCGGTGACGCGCGACGGGCAGCGCGTTCGCCTCGATGCATCCGCCCTCGCCTTCGCCTATCGCAGCGCCCGCCTGCCGCCCGGAGCGATCGTGACACGCGCGCGCTTCCGCGCCCGCCCGGGCGATCCGACGGCCATCGGCGCCGAGATGGCGCGCATCCGCGCGGCGCGCGAGGCGACCCAGCCGACCCGCGCGCGCACCGGCGGCTCGACCTTCAAGAACCCTGACGGCGCCAGGGCCTGGGAACTGATCGACGCTGCCGGCTGCCGCGGGCTCGCGCGCGGGCACGCGCAGGTGAGCGAGAAGCACTGCAACTTCCTCCTCAATCTCGGCGGCGCGACGGCGGCCGACATCGAGGGCCTCGGCGAGGAGGTGCGACGGCGCGTGCGCGCCGCCACCGGTGTCGCGCTCGAGTGGGAGATCCGGCGCATCGGCATCCCCGCGAGCGGGCTCGCGGAGGTCGCGCCATGAGCCGCGTGGCCGTGCTCTACGGCGGCATCTCGGCGGAGCGCGAGGTGAGCCTCGTCTCCGGCCGGCAGGTGGTGCCGGCGCTGCGCGAGGCGGGCTTTGAGGTGGTCCCGATCGAGGTGACGCGCGATCTCGGCGCGCTGATCGCGGCGCTGACCGCCGCGCGCCCCGATGTCGTGTTCAACGCCCTGCACGGCCGCTTCGGCGAGGATGGCTGCATCCAGGGCATCCTCGACTGGCTGGCGATCCCCTACACGCACTCGGGCGTGCGCGCCTCAGCGCTGGCGATGGACAAGGCGGCGGCCAAGACGGTCTTCGCCGCCGCCGGCCTGCCGGTCGCGCGCCATCGTCTGGTCACGCGCGCGCAGTTCGCCGAGGCGCATCCGCTGCCCACGCCCTACGTCGTCAAACCCGTCAACGAGGGCTCGTCGGTCGGCGTCGAGATCGTGCGCGACGGCGACAACCGCCGCGCCGAGATCGCGCGCACCTGGCGCTACGGCGCGCACGCGATGGCTGAGACCTACATCCCCGGCCGCGAGCTGACGGTCGGCGTGATGGGGGACCGCGCGCTCGCCGTCACCGACATCATTGCCGCTGCCGGCGTCTTCTACGACTACGAGAGCAAGTATGCGCCCGGCGGGTCGCGCCACGTGCTGCCGGCGCGGATGCACCCGGACGCCTATGCGGCCGCGCTCGACATCGCGCTGCGAGCCCACCAGGCGCTCGGCTGCCGCGGTGCAAGCCGCGCCGATCTGCGCTACGACGACACCGAGGGCGAACCCGGCCGGCTCGTGCTCCTGGAGGTGAACACGCAGCCCGGGCTGACGCCGACGTCGCTCCTGCCCGAGCAGGCGGCGCATCTCGGCATTCCCTTCCCCGCACTCTGCGCCTGGATGGTGGAGCAGGCCCGATGCGGCGCCTGAGCGCCCGCAGCGAACCGCGCCGTCCGGGCCGGCTCCGGCTCTGGCTGCGCCGTTCGCGCCGTTTCGCCCGGCCCGCCGCCCTCGGCGCGATCGCGCTCGTCGCCTTCGTGGCGGGCGCGCTGGCGTGGCGCTCGGGCCTGCCCGGCCAGCTCGCGGAGACGTTGCGTGAGCGCATCGTCGCCGCTTCCGCCGCCGGCGGGCTGGTGGTCGCACGCGTCACCGTCGAGGGACGCGCGAATGCCGACGGCGGCGAGATCCTCGCCGCGAGCGGCCTCGCGCTCGGCCAGCCGATGCTCAGCCTGTCGCCCGAGGCGATCCGCGGCCGCCTGGAGGCGCTGCCCTGGGTTGAGCGCGCCTCCGTGCAGCGGCGCTTCCCCGGGGACGTGCATCTCGTGATCGAGGAGCGCACGCCGTTCGCGATCTGGCAGAACCGCGGCCGCTTCGCCCTGATCGACCGGCAGGGCCGGGTGATCCTGCGCGACGCGGTCGAGCGCTTCGCCGACCTGCCGCTGGTCGTCGGCGAGGGGGCGGCGAGCGAGGCCGCGACCCTGCTCGGCGTGCTGGCGATGTACCCGGAGGTGCAGCGGCGCGTGTCCGCCGCCGTGCGGGTGAACCAGCGGCGCTGGAACCTCCGTCTCGTCTCCGGCGCGGACGTGCTGCTGCCGGAAGGATACGAGGCGGCGGCGCTCGAGCGCCTCGCGGCGCTGCATCAGGAGAACCAGGTGCTCGACCGCCAGCTCGCCGCGGTCGATCTGCGCCTGCCGGATCGGATGGTGCTGCGCCCGGCGCCGGGCCCGCCGCCCGAGCCGCGCCAGCCGCCCCCTGAGCGGAGGACGCGCGGATGAACGAGATCCCGCGCCGCCCCGTCGCCGGGTTCGCGGCTGCGCCGGTGCAGCAGACGACGCCGCGCGGACGCCATCGCGGACGCTCGGGGCCGTTCTCGGTCCTCGACATCGGCTCGAGCAAGATCACCTGCCTGATCGGGCGCGTCGAAAGCGACGGCGTTCTGCGCGTGCTCTCGGTCGGGCACCAGCGCTCGCGCGGCGTGCGCGCGGGCTCGGTGGTCGATCTCGACCAGGCCGAGGCGGCGATCCGCGCTGCCGTCGCGCAGGCCGAGGAGCAGGCCGACCTGCAGGCGCGCGAGCTGATCGTCAACCTCTCCTGCGGCCAGCCGGAGAGCCGGCACTTCAACGTGCAGATGCCCATGCACGGCCACGCCGTGGGCGACAACGAGCTCCGCCGCATCGTCGCCGAGGGGCGGGCGCGCGCCTTCGCCGAAGGCCGCGAGGTCGTGCATGCGATCCCGCTCGGCTACACGGTGGACGGCACGGGCGGCGTGCGCGATCCGCGCGGCATGGTCTGCGAGATGCTCGCGGCGCGGCTGCATGTGGTGGACGCCGCCGTCGGCACGCTGCGCAACCTCGCCGCCTGCCTCGCGCGCTGCGACCTCGAGATCGACTCGCTGGTCGCCGCTCCCTTCGCGAGCGGGCTCGCCGCGCTCGTCGATGACGAGCGCGAGCTCGGGGTGACGGTGGTGGACATGGGCGGCGGCACGACCAGCCTGGCGGTGTTCGCCGACGGCCACCTCCAGCACACCGACGTCATTCCGGTCGGCGGCCATCACGTCACCAACGACGTCGCGCGCGGGCTCTCCACGACCATCGCGCACGCCGAACGGATGAAGACGCTGCACGGCTCGACCGGCGCCTCGCCGGAGGACGACCGCGAGCTCCTTCCCGTGCCGCTGGTCGGCGAGGACGACCACGCGATCGCCAAGGTGCCGCGCTCGATGCTGGTGGGCATCATCCGGCCGCGACTCGAGGAGACCTTCGAGCTGGTGCGCGCGCGGCTCGAGGAGGCGGGCCTGGGCCGGCTCGCCGGGCGGCGCGTCGTGCTGACGGGCGGGGCGTCGCAACTGATCGGCGTGCGCGAGCTCGCCGCGCACGTGCTCGACAAGCAGGTCCGCCTCGGCCGCCCGCCGATGCTGCGCGGCCTCCCCGACAGCGCCGCCGGCCCCGCCTTCGCCGGCGCGGTCGGCCTGCTGATCTGGGCCGCGACCGAGGGCCAGATCGCGCGCGATCTGGCCCCTGTCGGCCACGCCGGACCGCCCGGCCCCGTCCGGCGCCTGTTCACCTGGCTGCGCGAGAGGCTCTGAACCCATGCGCAGCCGCAGCAACCCCGAGCCCCGACGCCCCAGCGAGGAGACACTCCCATGGCCATCACCCTGACCGTTCCGCCACAGGCGATGAACGACTTCCAGCCGCGCATCACCGTGATCGGTGTCGGCGGCGGCGGCTGCAACGCGGTGAACAACATGATCGCCGCTTCGCTCGACGGCGTGGAGTTCATCGTCGCCAACACCGACGCGCAGAGCCTGCTGAACAGCCGGGCGGACCGGAAGATCCAGCTCGGGCCGCACCTGACGCAGGGGCTCGGCGCCGGAGGAAGGCCGGAGGTCGGGCGTGGCGCCGCCGAGGAGGCGGTGGAGGAGATCGCGGGGCATCTCTCGGGGGCGCACATGGTGTTCATCACCGCCGGCATGGGGGGCGGCACCGGCACGGGAGCGGCGCCGGTGGTGGCGCGCGTGGCGCGCGAGCGCGGCATCCTCACGGTCGGCGTGGTGACCAAGCCGTTCGAGTTCGAGGGGCTGAAGCGGCGCCGCGCCGCTGAGGCCGGGATCGAGGAACTGCAGCAATACGTCGACACGCTGATCGTGATCCCCAACCAGAACCTGTTCCGTTTAGCCAATGACAAGACCACCTTCGCGGAGGCCTTCAAGATGGCCGACAACGTCCTCTACATGGGCGTGCGCGGCGTGACCGACCTGATCGTCCATCCGGGGCTGGTGAATCTCGACTTCGCCGATATCCGCTCGGTGATGGCCGAGATGGGCAAGGCGATGATGGGCACCGGCGAGGCCGAGGGCGAGGACCGCGCGACGCGCGCGGCGGAGAGCGCGATCAGCAATCCGCTGCTCGAGGAGGCCTCGATGAAGGGCGCCAAGGGTGTGCTGATCAACATCACTGGCGGACCCGACATGACGCTGTTCGAGGTGGACGAGGCGGCGAACCGGATCCGCAAGGAGGTGGGCGACGAGGAGGCGAACATCATCTTCGGCTCCTCGATCGACGACGAGATGGCCGGGCGCATCCGCGTCTCGGTGGTCGCGACTGGCATGGAGGCCGCCGCCGCCCGGCCGCGGCCGTCGCTGGTCGCGGTCGCCGGCGCGCCCGTGTCGCGTCCGATCACGGCCACGCCGCCGCAGGCCGCCGCCCCGCCGGCGCAGGTGGTGGTCGGCAACACCGTGATGCAGCCGGAACCGACGCCGATCGCAGCCCAGTCTGCGCCGGGCATCGAGCCCGCAGCGACCGCCGCGCCGGCAGCGCAGCCTGCTCCCGCCCCGCCGGCGGCCGAACCCACGCGCACCCTGTTCTCGCCGATCGAGACTGAACCGCGCGCGCCGTCGCGGCCGCCGGCACAGCCGACACCGGCGGCCGGCGCGGTCGGGCGCGGCCTGTTCCAGCGCGTGACCCGACTGATGGGCGGCGGCGAACCCGAGGCCGCGCCGCGGCCCGCCCCGACGGCACAGCGCGCCGAACCGATCCTCTCGCCGGTCAGCGAGCCGGTGCCGCGCGCCACGCCCCGGCATGCCCCGCCCGACGAAGCAGGGCTCGACATCCCTGCCTTCCTGCGCCGACAGGCGAATTGACGCCGCCTGCGGTCCAGGCCCGGCCCGCGAGTCCGACCGGCGCGCGGGCCCATGCTCGCCGCCGCGGAACACCCGCCCCGACCACGCTTTCCGAGTGTGGAAAATGTGGAAAAATCAGGGCATTCGCTGATACACGGAGAAACGAAGGTTGACTTGAGACCGGGCAGGCCGGGGCCTAGCGTGGCCGCATGTTGCGGTGCGGAGACACCCGGACCGCCCCTTTCCTGGAGGCCCTCCGGACGTGCAGATCACCCCTCAGGATTGGATGGCCGAGGCCGCGCTGCCGGTGCAGCGCACGCTGAAGGCACCGATCGGCTGCACCGGGATCGGGCTGCACTCCGGGCGCAAGGTCGCCCTCACCCTGCGGCCGGCGCCCGAGGGCAGCGGCATCGTCTTCTTGCGCACCGGGCTGCCGGGCAGGTCGGTCGCGATCCCGGCGCGCTGGGACCATGTCGTGGACACCCGGCGTTCGACCACGCTCGGCGTGGCTGGCCATCCGGAAGCACGGGTGGGCACTGTCGAGCATCTGCTCGCCGCGCTGACCGGCTGCGGCATCGACAACGTCATCGCCGAGGTCGATGGCCCCGAGATCCCGATCATGGACGGCTCCGCGGCACCGTTCATCTTCCTCGTCGAATGCGCCGGCATCGCGCTCCAGGAGGCGCCGCGGCGGACGATCGAGCTTCTCCGTCCCGTGCGGGTCGAGGAGGGCCAAGGTTCGGTGACCCTGTTGCCCGATGCGTCGCCCTGGCTCGGCATCGACATGGAGATCGAGTTCGCCTCTGCCGCGATCCGCCGGCAGTCGCGCGCGATCCGGCTCACCCCGGGCACGTTCAAGGCCGAACTCGCCCGCGCCCGCACGTTCGGCTTCGCCGAGGAGATCCAGGCGCTGCGCGAGGCGGGGCTCGCCCTCGGGGGCAGCCTCGCCAACGCGGTGGTGCTGCGGGGGGCGACCGTGCTGAATGCAGGCGGGCTGCGCTACGTTGACGAGTTCGTCCGTCACAAGCTGCTGGACACGGTCGGCGATCTGGCGCTGGCCGGCCATCGGCTGCGCGCCAAGGTGTTGGCGCGGCGGGCTGGCCACCGTCTGAACAACCTCGCGCTCCATGCCCTGTTCGCCGATCCCGCCAACTACCGCATAGTCGATGCCCTGCCCGGCGCATCGGTGCGCGACGGCGCCGCGGCGCCGATCGCCGCGGCCGCGGCCGCCCCCGTCTGAGCCGCGCCGCCGGCGTCCAACCCGACTCCTGGCGCCGCTCTCGACGCCTGCGTCCGCGTGGTATAAGCGGCCGGCTGTGATCTTCGGAATGCGTCCCGCGCCGATGCTGTGCCGCCAGTCTCATATCGCCCTGCTCGTCGCGCTGCTGGTCGCGGTCGCCTGCGGCAGCCGCGATGTCGCCGACGATCCGCTGATCGCGCGCGACCGCCCGGTGGAGTCGATCTACAACGAGGCAGCGGATGCGCTGGAAGCACGGCAGTTCGCCCGTGCCGTGGCGCTGTTCGACGAGGTCGAGCGCCAGCACCCCTATTCCTCCTGGGCCGTGAACGCCAAGCTGATGGCGGCCTATGCCCAATACATGCGCAACAACTACACCGAGGCGATCGGCGCGATCGACCGCTTCATCCGGCTCCACCCGGCCAATCCGAACATTGCCTACGCCTACTACCTGCGCGCGCTCGCCTACTACGAACAGATCGCCGATGTGGAGCGTGACCAGCGGCTGACGCAGCAGGCGCTGGCGGCCCTGACCGAGGTCGTGAACCGCTTTCCCGACACGCCCTATGCGCGGGATGCGCGGCTGAAGATCGATCTCGCGCGCGACCATCTCGCCGGCAAGGAGATGGTGATCGCGCGGTGGTACCAGAACCGGCGGCTGCATCTCGCCGCCATCAACCGATTCCGCCGGGTGGTCGAGGAGTACCAGACCACCAACCACGTCGCGGAGGCGCTGCACCGGCTCACGGAGTCCTACCTCGCGCTCGGGCTGGTGGAGGAGGCGCGGCGGACGGCCGCCGTGCTGGGGCACAACTTCCCGGGCTCGCCTTGGTACCAGGACAGCTACGCCCTGCTCGTGCCCGGCGCCGCGCCGGCCGAAGGCGAACGGCCGGGCCTGCTCGCGCGCTGGTGGGCGGCGATCTTCTGAACGCAGGCGCGGCGGCCCGGCACGGATGCTCGTCGCTGTCTCGATCCGCGATGTGGTGCTGATCGACCGCCTGGATCTCTGCCTGGGTCCCGGGCTGACGGTGCTCACCGGCGAGACCGGCGCGGGCAAGTCGATCCTGCTGGACAGCCTCGGCCTCGCGCTCGGCGCGCGCGCCGAGTCCGGACTGGTGCGCGCAGGGGCGGCGCAGGCCGTCGTCACGGCCGCGTTCGAGCCGCCCGCCCGCCACGCCGCCTTCGCCCTGCTGGCCGAGCACGGCCTGCCGGCCGAGACGCCGCTGACGCTGCGCCGCGTCGTGCAGGCCGATGGCCGCAGCCGCGCCTTCGTCAATGACGAGCCGGTGAGCGTCAGCCTGCTGCGGCGCCTGGGCGAGACGCTGGTCGAGGTCGAGGGGCAGTTCGCACAGGCGGGGCTCGCCGATCCGGCGACGCATCTCGACCTGCTCGATGCCTTCGCGGGGCTTGAGCCCGACCGCGCGCGGCTCGCCGGCGCGCATGGCGCGTGGCGCGCGGCCGAGCGCGCGCGCGCGGACGCCGAGGCCGCGATCGCCGCGGCCAAGGCCGAGGAGGACTGGCTGCGCCACGCGGTCGCCGAACTGACGCGGCTCGCCCCGGAGCCGGACGAGGAGGCCCGGCTCGACGCCGCGCGGCGGCGGATGCAGCAGAACGAGAAGCGCGCGGAGGCGATCGCGACCGCGCGCGACGAACTCGCGCGCCATCGTGGGGTCGCGGTCGCGCTGCGCAATGCGGTGCGGGCGCTGGAACGCCTTGCGCCGGCGGAGGACCTCGCCCCGGTGCTGGCGGCGCTGGGCACGGCACAGGACAGCGTCGCCGATGCGGAGCGGATGCTCGATCGCTTGCTCGCCGATGCCACTCCCGACCCACACGCGCTCGAGCGGGCGGAGGAGCGGCTGTTCGCGCTGCGCGCGGCGGCGCGCAAGCACCAGACCGCGGTCGCCGAACTGCCGGGCCTGCTCGCAGCGATGAGCGAACGGCTCGCCGCGCTCGATGCAGGAGAGCAACGGCTTGCCGGGCTCGCCGAGGCGGCCAAGGCGGCGCGCGAGACCTACCGTACGGCGGCGCTCGCGCTCTCCGCGGCGCGGCGCGAGGCGGCGGAGCGGCTGGACCGCGCGGTGATGCGCGAACTCCCGCCGCTGCGGCTGGAGAAGGCGCGCTTCGCGACCGAGATCGTCGCGCGCGACGATGCCGACTGGGATTCGGACGGCGCCGATCGCGTGCAGTTCCTGGTGGCGATGAACCCGGGTCAGCCACCCTCGCCGCTCGCGCGCTCCGCCTCGGGCGGCGAGCTCGCCCGGCTCATGCTGGCGCTGAAGGTAGTGCTGGCGAAGGGCAGTTCCGTGCCGACCCTGGTGTTCGACGAGGTCGATGCCGGCATCGGCGGCGCCACTGCCGCCGCCGTCGGCGAGCGACTCGCCCGGCTCGCGCGCGGCCTCCAGGTGCTGGTTGTGACACATTCGCCGCAGGTCGCCGCCAAGGGCGCGGGGCACTGGCGGGTCAGCAAGGCCGCGGTCAGGGGGGCGACCGTGACGCGCGTCGAAGTTCTGGACGCGGAGGCGCGGCGCGAGGAGATCGCGCGCATGCTGGCCGGCAGCCGCATCACCGCCGCCGCGCGCGCCGCCGCCGCCGATCTGCTGGCGGGCGTGTCGTGACCACGCCGCGCAGCAAGCCGGTCGAGGCGCTGAGCGAGGAGGAGGCGGCCGAGGAGCTGGCCCGCCTCGCCGCCGAGATCGCGCATCACCGCGACCTCTACTACCGCAAGGACGCGCCGGCGATCTCTGATGCGGAGTACGACGCGCTGGAGGCGCGCAACGCCGCGATCGAGGCACGCTTCCCCGCACTCGTGCGCGCCGACAGCCCCTCGCAGCGCGTCGGCGCGGCGCCGTCCGAGGCCTTCGCCAAGGTCCGCCACGGCGAGCCCATGCTCTCCCTCGACAACGTCTTCGACGCGGGCGAGTTCGCGGAGTTCTGCGCGCGCATCCGCCGCTTCCTGCGCCTGCCCGCCGACGAGAGACTGTGTTTCGTCGCCGAACCGAAGATCGATGGCCTGTCGATCAGCCTCACCTACGAGGACGGCGTGTTCGTGCGCGGCGCGACGCGCGGCGACGGCCTCGAGGGCGAGGACGTCACCGCCAATCTGCGCACGATCGCCGATCTGCCGCAGCGCCTGACTGGCACGTTCCCAGCGCGCATCGAGGTGCGCGGTGAGGTCTACATGGAGAAAGCCGACTTCCTCGCCTTCCGCGACGCCCAGGCGAAGGCTGCCGCCGAGCGGGAAGCCCGCCGCGCGCGCGGGGAGAAGCTCGGTGAGGCGGTGGCGATCCCGGCCAATCCGCGCAACGCCGCCGCCGGTTCGGTGCGCCAGCTCGATCCGCGCGTCACCGCCGCGCGGCCGCTGCGCCTGATCGCCTATGGGATGGGCGCGGCGAGCGAGCCGCCGGCGCAGACGCATTGGGACTATCTGGCGCGCCTCGCGGCGTGGGGCTTCCGCACCAACCCGCTCTCACGCCTGGTCGCGAGCGAGGCGGAGGCGGCCGCGTTCCAGGCCGAGATGGCGGAGCGGCGGGCGAGCCTCGCCTACGACATCGACGGCGTGGTCTACAAGCTCGACCGGCTGGACTGGCAGGCGCGTCTCGGCGTCGTCGGCCGCGCGCCGCGCTGGGCGGTGGCGTGGAAGTTCCCGGCCGAGCAGGCGACGACGAGGCTGCTCGCGATCGAGATCCAGGTCGGCCGCACGGGAGCGCTCACCCCGCGTGCGGTGATGGAGCCGGTGAACGTGGGCGGCGTGGTGGTGCGTCATGCGACGCTGCACAACGAGGACGAGATCGCGCGCAAGGACATCCGCGTCGGCGACACCGTGATCATCCAGCGCGCTGGCGATGTGATCCCGCAGATCGTCGGCGTTGTGAAGGAGAAGCGGCCGAGGGGCGCGAAGCCCTACGTCTTTCCCACCGCGTGCCCCGTCTGCGGCAGCCACGCCGTGAGGGCCGAGGGCGAGGCGGTGCGTCGTTGCACGGGCGGACTGATCTGCGCCGCCCAGACGGTGGAGCGGCTGAAGCATTTCGCCTCGCGCCGGGCGATGGACATCGAGGGTCTGGGCGAGGAGAACATCGACCTGCTGTTCCGCGAGGGCCTGGTGAGGAGCCCCGCCGACATCTTCCGCCTGCACCGCCACGCCGACACCATGCGCCAGTGGGAGGGCTGGGGCGAACGCAAGATCGCCAAGCTCATCGATGCGATCGAGGCGCGCCGGCGCGTGCCGCTCGACCGCTTCATCTTCGCCCTCGGCATCCGCCGCATCGGCGAAGCCAACGCCAGGCTGCTCGCGCGCCACTACCACACGATCGAGGCCTGGCGGGAGAGGATGATCGCCGCCGGCAACCCGTCCTCGGAGGCGCGCGAGGAACTCCGTTCGATCCAGGGCATCGGCCCGGCGATCGCCGAGGAGCTGGCCGCGTTCTTCGCCGAGCCGCGCAACCGCGCCGCCCTCGATGATCTCCTGCGCGAGGTGACGCCCGAACCGGTCGCCGTCGAGGCCGCGGGCGACAGTCCCTTCGCCGGCAGGACCGTTGTCTTCACGGGGACGCTCGCCTCGATGGCGCGCGACGAGGCCGAGGCGATGGCGGAACGGCTCGGCGCGAAGGTGACCAAGAGCGTGTCGAAGAAGACGGACTTCGTGATCGTCGGCGCGGACGCAGGCTCGAAGGCGGCCAGGGCGGCCGAGCTCGGCGTGCGCATGCTGAGCGAGGCCGAGTGGCGCGAGATGGCGGGCCTCGCATGATGGCGCATGACGCAACCGGCTACGCCGCGTCGGGCGATCCCGCCTCGATGGCCGCGCTCGATGCGTTCGCCGACGACTTCCTCGGCTACCGCGCCGAGATCGGCCGCATCGTGCAGGCGGCCGAGGCCGATCCCGCGTGCGCGCTCGCCAATGCCTGGGCGGCGGGGCTCTGGATGCTGACCGAGACGCGGAAGGGCCGCGCGCGGGCCGAGCGCTATCTCGCGCGCGCCGAGGCGGCGGCCGCGACCGAGCGCGAAGGCCTCGCGGTCGCGCACGCGCGCGCCTGGGCGGCGGGCGACAGCGCAGCGGCGCTCGCGGCCTGCGAACAGGGCGCCCGCACCTTCCCGCGCGATCTCGTCGCCGTGAAGTTCGGCACCTATCACGCGCTGAACCGGGGCGACTCGCTCGCCCTCCTTCGCCTGCCCACGCTAGCCCAGGCGGCTGGTCGCGAGGTCGCCTGGCTGCACGGCATGCTGGCGTTCGGCCACGAACAGTGCCACGCGCTCGGTGCCGCGGAGGCGAGCGCGCGGCGGGCCATCGAGCTCCGCGCCGACGAGGTCTGGGCGCACCACGCGCTCGCGCATGTGCTGCTGACGACCGACCGCGCCGAGGAGGGGATCGAGACCTTCCGCGACCTCGCGCCACACTGGGAGGGGCGCAACCCCTTCATCGTCACGCACAACTGGTGGCACTATTGCCTGTTCCTGCTCGACCGCGACCGCGCGGACGAGGCGCTGGCGCTGTACGACACGCGCGTCTGGGCGCTCGAGACATCCTGGGGGCAGATCCAGGCCGGCGCGGTGGCGCTTCTCGCGCGGCTGGAACTGCTCGGCGTCGATGTCGGGGAGCGTTGGTCCGCGCTCGCGCCGCATCTCGCCACCCCGGCGCAGCGCCATGTCGAACCGTTCATCGACCTACATCTGGTGTACGGCCTCGCGCGCGCTGGCCATCCTGCCGCTGGCGAGGTTCTGGACGGCATCGCCGCGACCGCCGCCGCGGCCCATCCGGCGACGCGCGCCGCCTGGGCCGAGGTCGCGCTGCCGGCGGCGCGCGCCCTCGCCGCGCATGCGCGCGGTGACGCCGAAGCCTGCGTGCGCGGTCTCTCGCCTACGCTGCCGCGGATGCACGAGATCGGCGGCAGCCACGCCCAGCGCGACCTGTTCGACCAGATCCTGATCGACGCGCTGCTGCGGACCGGGAGGCTGGTGCAGGCGCAGCGTATGCTCGCACTGCGTCATGCCTGCAACCCGCGCGTGCCGGCGACGAAACGGCTGCTCGACCGCGTGCTGGCGGCAGCGGGCGTCGTCTGATCTACAGCGCCCGGCACGCGGCCGCGAGCCACAGCCGCTCGGCCGGGTCGAGCAGCGGGCCTACCTCGTGGACGACGCACGCGTGGTACGTGTCGAGCCAGGACCGTTCGGCTGGCGAGAGCAGCGCGAGATCGATCAGCCGCCGGTCGAAGGGCGCAAGCGTCAGCGTCTCGAAGCCGAGGAACGGCTTGGCCGCACCCTCGAACGGCGCCTCCACCACGAGCAGCAGGTTCTCGAGCCGGATGCCCCAGCGCCCCGGCGCATAGAATCCAGGCTCGTTCGACAGGATCATCCCGGGGACCAGCGGGATCGGCCGTGCCGCGCGCGACAGCCCCGTCGGTCCCTCATGCACGGCCAGATACGAGCCGACGCCGTGGCCGGTGCCGTGGTCGTAGTCGAGCCCGACATCCCAGAGCGCGCGCCGTGCCATCGTCTCCACATGCGGGCCGGCGACACCCTTCGGCCAGCGCAGGGTGGCGATCGCGATATGGCCCTTCAGCACGCGCGTGAAGCGGTCGCGGATCTCGGCGATGTCCGCCGGGGGGTCGCCGATCAGCACGGTGCGCGTCACGTCGGTCGTGCCGTCGAGATACTGCGCGCCGCTGTCGGTCAGGTAGAGATCGCCGGAGACGAGGGGGCGATTGGTCGCGGCCGTCGCGCGGTAGTGGATGATCGCGCCGTTCGGCCCCGCGGCGCTGATGGCAGGAAAGCTCTCGCCGCGGAACCGCTCGCCCTCGGCGCGCAGGGCGAGCAGCCGCTCGGCGGCCTCGATCTCGGTCAGCGTGGCCGTCGGCCCCTCGCGGTCGAGCCAGGCGAGGAAGCGGCACACCGCCACGGCATCGCGCCGATGGGCCGCGCGCGCGCCGGCCTGCTCGACGGTGTTCTTGGTCGCCTTCGGCAGCGCCACCGGATCCGGCTCGGCGAGCACGCGCGCGCCCGCCGTTCGCAGCCGCTCGGCGAACCAGATCGGCGCGGTGCGGGGATCGACCAGCACCGCCTCGCGCGCGGCGGCCAGCCGGTCGAGCGCCGCGGCGGGC
>Ga0308410_1000176_pt1 | contig 30579 bp, 24 predicted proteins | sample HotsprOSTMatCore_FD_203467 | JGI IMG/M metagenome (GOLD analysis project Ga0308410, IMG submission 203467) | Hot spring phototrophic mat microbial communities from Octopus Spring, Yellowstone National Park, Wyoming, United States -... | ecosystem: Environmental > Aquatic > Thermal springs > Hot...
GTGGGTGGTCGCACCGCCATTCGACGTTCCTGTCAGAATGTCTGCCATATGCCCACGGTAGGCTGCCATCTCAGGCAGCGTATCCCAGGGGCTCAGCGCATCAGGACCGTACCAGTAGATGCGCGCGGCGCTCCAGTGATTCAAGCCGGCACCGTCAGGATGAATGAAGATGACGTTGCCGGTGCGTGACGAACCCTGCAATTCTGGGATGCCCGTACCTGCCGCCGTCGCAGAGACCGTTGCGATCAGCAGGATAACTGTACCAATCAGACCGAGCGTGCGTTTTCCTCCGAACATGATGTTCTACTCCTTCAAGTTGTCTGCTTCCATAACCGCGCGAGCCAGCAATGCAATTGCGCCGTGAACCGACCGGCAATCTCAGTTCGGGCTGTGTTAGTAAAAGGATCAGAAAACAGTGAGAAGCTTGCCGCGAATGCTGGAGCAGAGACGTTGTGTTAGAATGATAGGAACCTCGACAACACGAATGCCGTCTGCATTCTCAACCCACCCATGAACAGCCCGGAAATCCAGGATTGCCGGGCGCGCTCACACACGCAAATTTCGACTTCAGGCTCATGAAAAGTTTAATCAAAACAACTTAAGAAACGCTCAATTGAAGGTAAAAAAGAGATTATCGAACTATTAAGCAAGAATTAATGATGAAAAGTTTGTAATCATCATATCGTAGCCCAAAAAAGCGCATCCGGCTTTCGTTTTTCGTCATGCGTCGTTCTGTCGTGTATCTTTTGAATAACGGCACGCACCGGGAGATCTCACTATGAAATCCTGCTGGCATCTGCTCCTGATCGGCGCCGGTCTCGCCCTGATCATGACCAGTTTCGTGTACAACGTGGTATTTGCCGGGATCCCCTACCAGGACCCGCCGCCGGAACTTGCTGCACGGTATGCGTTTCATGTATCGGTCGCAAATGCTCTATTCTGGTTAGGAAGCGGAGTTTTCCTGGCAGGGGTGATTATGAGCGTTCTATCATTCGTTATGCGCCGTTTCCGAGGGTGACGACCTTGCCGGTTTTCGAGTATCATGCGTGTTGAAACGGTATATCTCTCTATAAGAACACGCCGGATATAGCCGAAGACAGAAAGCGCAGGAGTCGTCATGTCATCTCACGCTGCCAGTCAGCGCATCATTGGTGTCGTGATCCCCTGGATTGGAACCCCCGATCACATTCGCATCCTCGACGGCATCTGTCAGCAGGTTTCTCCGCACGGGTATGCGGTTGTCGCTCTTCAAGCCGGTTTTATACAGCAGGAACGCTTTCATGGCGACATCTTCGTCCATAGACGTCATCGGATTGGCGCCCAACGAATGGCAGGGTGGATCGTTATCAACCTGTCGGGCATCGACGAGTGGATCATCGGTCAACAGACAAGCGGACGACCGGTTGTTCAAGTTAGCCCGGTGACCGCGTCGGACCTGTGTCCGTATGTTGTCCCCGACAATCTGGGTGGCGCTCAGGATGCGGTCAACCATCTCATCGCTCTCGGTCATACGCGCATTGCGTTTATTGGCAACCTGGCGAACAGCGATATTGCGTTGCGATACGCTGGTTTTTGCCAGGCGCTCGCCGCGCATGGTGTGCATTCCGACGATGCGCCGGTTGTGCCGATCAACTGGCGTGACGACTACTGGACCGCAGTTGCAGGCGCTGAGGCGACTCGTCGCCTGATCGAGAGCGGCGCATCGTTCAGCGCTCTGTTCGCCGCAACAGACGAACTTGCGCGTGGCGCGCTGCAAGAACTGGAGCGCGCCGGAAGGCGGGTTCCGCGTGATTGCGCCCTGGCCGGGTTTGATGATGCACCGGTCGCGCTGACGCTGAAGCCGCAACTCACGACAGTACACCAGTCGTTCTGGGGGTTGGGGTCGAAGGCTGCTGCACTGCTGCTTGATCAGATGGAAGGGAGGGAGGCGCCTCGCGGGATGCATGTGGTGCGTGGGCGTCTGATTGTGCGCGCCAGTTGCGGCTCGTTGCCGGCGTACCAGACCGTCGTTGCAGCGCCAGACACCATATCCGACCCGCTCGAAGCGCTTGTTGGCGCTGCGCTCCACGTGCCTGAACCAGACCTGATCCCGGAAACGCCGCTGGTGCGCGTGGTGTTCGCTGCACTGCTCGATGCTTTTCAGCGCGCGCTGGCAACCGGTGACGATCAGGCATGGGTTGACGCGCTCGAGGCAGGTCTGGCAATGCTGGCGCCGCTGGTGCGCGAGGTTGGCAGCATGCAGCGCGCACTCTCGGCGCTGCGGCAGATCAGCCTTGCACAGGCGCCTCAGCGGGCAGAACGCATTGGCGGTCTGCTCGCCATCGCCGAACGGGTGCTGGTTGGATCATTCGTGCAGGAAGCGCTGATCGCACAGGATCGCTGGGCGCAACTCGTCACCCTGGTGAACGACGTTCTTCTACAAATGACTGAGGTCGGTCACGCCGACCTGCTATCGCTCACCTGGATGCGCCTGACGTCGGCAATCCGCAGTTACCTGTTTCTTTACGACGAAGACGGATCGACGCCGGTCACCCTTCATCTGCAGGGTGCATACGCCGCCGATGTCCAGGCATCGCTCGCAACCGGCGTGCGTTACGAACCGGCGCTATTTCCGCCCGATGAGATGATCGTCGAACTCCGCGATCTTTCAGCAAATGCAGGACGCCTGCTGCCGCTCACCATTTTTCCGGTCGCAACCTCTAACAAACTGTACGGCGTCCTGTGCGTCGTTTTTCCAGGGAATAGCGTGGTCTATCAGAGCAGTATGGCAGGATTGTGGGCATCACAGCTTGCCATCATGATCGAGATCGAGCGGTTAGTCGCCTCGGTGCGCGAAAGCCGCGAGGCGCTGACCACCGCTTATCAACAGGAGCGCACCCTGATGGAGGCGGTGCGGGCGCTCTCGTCGCCAGTTCTTCCTGTTGCACGTGGCGTCATTGTGTTGCCATTGATCGGCACAATCGACACCGACCGCGCCGAACAGATCCTCGAAGCGCTCCTTGGCGGCATCAGTCAACATCAGGCGCAAACGGCAATTGTCGACATCACCGGTGTGCCGCTAGTCGATACGCAGGTGGCGGCATACCTGGTACGCGCGATCCAGGCGGCGCGGTTGCTTGGCGCAGAGGTGATTCTCACCGGCATCAACCCCGAACTGGCGCAAACCATGGTGCAACTCGGTATGAACGCGCGTCTGCTGACGACCGAAGCCAATCTGTCATCCGGCTTGCGGCGCGCACTCAACCGTAGCCATCTCTCTGGCATCCGCAGGTAAGAGCACACGGGAAATGCCATACGCAGGGGCGCCCCTGGTGGGCGCCCAATGGCGGGAATGGCGAGCGCTGTCCCCCTGGCTGTGCAACCTCGACGACGCATACACGTATCTCTTATCGAGAACGGTATCGTTCGACCTGTCGAAAGGAGCGAAGCATGGTTGCACATCGAACCTGGCGTCTCCGCATCGTCCTGGCGCTGATCGCAACACTGCTGCTGACCGGTTGTACGACTCAGGCTTCTTCTCCGGGACGACTCGTCATTAATGATGAGACCGAGCGATTGAAGAATGCGCATGTGGCAGAAGTTGCTGCGCCACTGCTGCAACGCGGTGCAACAGTGGCCATCTTCATCGTCGAGCGCGGTGATAACAATGGCGACGACCTGAGCGAACGCCTGACTGGCGTTGGTCTGCGAGGGTATATGGGTAATCGCATCGTTCCTGACGCAATAGCCATCTACGTCAGTTACCAACCACGATACTCCGAACTGCGCGCCGGGAGGAACTGGAGCGGCGCACTCTCAAGCGAAGCCCTGCGGAACATTCGCACCAATGCGCTCAATCCTGCGCTGCGCAATGGCGATGTCACCGCTGGCGTGGTCGAGACGCTCAAGCGCTTCGAGTCGGCGCTGGCATGGCGTGACGTCAGCAAAAATCTGCCGTTCTTCGGTATTGTGATAATCATAGGAGCGGCTGTCGTCGTCACGGTACGCGACATGCTGCGCGGCAACTTCGACTCCTACCATACATCATGGTGTTGGTCTAATTCTTCCGACGCCTCATGGTCGGACTCGTCGAGCAGTTCGTCATCATGGTCGGACTCGTCGAGCAGTTCGTCATCACGGTCGGACTCATCGGGCAGTGATTCGAGCAGAAGCGGCGGCTCGTGGTGAACGTCAAGAGCGGAAGAAGTCAATCACCGACCCGCGATCCTCTTCGCTCGGCATGATTTCGACAAAAGTGATGCGCCACCAGGGGAAGATGACACTCTGAACGCCGGGCGCCAGATAGGGCACATCCTTGCCATCACGTTTGCGCATATTCGTCACTTTGATGAACATATCGCCTGGTTGGGGTTCCTGATCGATATCTGCCAGAACCGGGTCTTCGCCGGCAATGTGCAAGATGACGGTTCTTGCCACGTTTGGCTCCTTTCAGCGCTGACGGTTGCGGATTTCCAGACGCAACAACAAGGTTCCACACATAATCTCGTCGCCAGGGCGCAGTGGTGTGGCGCGCATCGGCGCGATCTGGCGACCATTGACAAACGTACCATTGGCGCTGCCGAGATCTTCGACGCGGTACGTCCCATCCTGATACGACAGGATGGCGTGACGCCGCGAGACGCCAGCATCATACCCGCCGAAGGGACCAAGATCGATATCGGGCATAATGCCGCGCGTTGGGTCTGCCCGTCCAATGAGCGCCTCATCGCTGAGATCGACCTCGATCCGATGGCGACTGCTCACCACGACCAGCGTGACCACATGGGCGGACTGCGCGTCGTCTGTTGGCAGCGGACCAGAAACCGACACAGGATCATGGCTCTCGATGGCGCCAGCGTCCAGTTCGCGCGTCGATTCCGGTGGATCGGCGTTGATCAGACCGGCGCCGCATTCGGAGCAGAAGATCGTGCCATCGAGTTGTCTGGCTGAGCAATTTGCGCAAATGATCATAGGCGACTGACCAGGGATTAAGTTCATCGATCCACAATCAACAACGGATCAGGTTCAGACGCTTTGATGAGACATTCTCGTTCGTGGAGGGCATGGTAGCTTCACCCGGTGCCGGTCTCGCGCTCATCGCCGGCAACCGGTCCCATCAATCCGCGAGTGCCGAATCGGATGCGTTTACGCCCCTCTTCGCTCACCGTGCCGTTGCGCAGGATGCGGGTCGCTTCCTGTTGCAACGTATGCGCCAGGGATGCGTCGCCAACATTGAGCATGCGCGTCCCTGCCATCTGCAGGCGCTCGCTTGCCTCTTCAAACCTTCCTTCCGCCGCATGCTTCCAGGCGCTGGCTTGCAATCGGTACGCCACCAGACGCTCCAGCCAGTGCTTGACGGTTGCATCGACGTGATAGGCGACCTCTTCCGCCGGGCGCAGACTGAGGCGAACCAGGAGTTCACGCGCCTGATCGCGCAGATTCGCCCCTGGAAGATGGTACCGCAGAGTCAGTTTCAGCACCGGATGATCGCCAACCGGCAATGGAGGCACGACGACCTCGAGGAGAAACCCCTGCACACCGGTATCGGGCCAGTCTCCCAGGTTGGCGACCCAGCGGCGCTCCGCTTCTTCCACAATTGTTATCGGTGCGATGAAAGGGCGTACCTGATCGAGCGAACGCAGCAACGCACCGGGGCGTGTTTCGACGGAGAGTTGCACCTGCTGCGCAAAGATGGCATGGAGGCGTGTGACCTCGTCGGCGAAGACCTTGACCACGTCCTGTGCGGTAGCGATGTACTGCGCACGGCTGTTTTCGCTGGCGGTCATCGTCTCGAGCAGGTCTTCGTTCCACTCCGTCCCGATCCCGAGCGCCGTCAGCCCAATGCCGCGCGACTGCCCGCGGCGGGCGATCTCGACGCAACGACTCTCATCGCCGTAGGTACGTCCATCCGTCAGCAGAATGATCCGGCTGATACCACGCGTCAGGAATGGGCGCTGCACCTCCTGGAGTGCGAGTGCCATCCCTTGCGCCATTTCGGTGCCGCCGGCCGCTTCGATCTGCGTGATCGCCGCTTTCAGGTCAGATTTCTTGATGGCGCGTTGCGCAGGAATGACCACATCCGCCCGATCATTGAACACCACCAGCGAAAAATAATCGTCCTGCCCCAACTGGTCTACGATCCGTGCCGCAGCGTCCTTGACCTGCATCAGTCGTTCCCCGCGCATCGACGAACTGCGGTCGATCACCAGGCACAGGTTCAGCGGCAGTTTGGGCAGTTGTTGCGCCAGTCCCTCGGCGTGCGCCTCCAGCAGCACATAGATCAACTGCGGCTCATCGCCGACCGCCAGCGTCGTCCGGCTCAGGGTCTGTTGCAGATTAATGCCCGGTGTCATAGAGGTACTGCCGATCCATGCGATATAAGTGCACACTACCACGAAGATGGCAGTGTTGGCAATAGGAAATTAAGGATGCTTTGCCTCTGAACTAAACGAGCCGAACCAGTATGGCGGAAATGTTATCCGGTCCACCAGCGCGATTGGCAGTGTCGACCAGTGCGCGCACTGCGCGCTGTGGGCTATCGATGCTCTGCACGATACGCATCATAGTCGCCTCTTCCACACACCCCCACAGACCGTCGCTGGCGAGGAGAAAGTGAGTGGCGTCGCCTATCGGCTGAAACACCAGATCGACCGCAACCTCCGGGTGTTGCCCGACAGTGCGATACAACTGGGAACGCAACGGATGATCCCGCGCCTCGTCCGGGTCGAGCTGCCCCATCTCGATCAACCGTCCGACTGCCGAGTGATCGGTTGTCAACTGATGCATACCGCCAGCATCGATGAGGTAGGCGCGTGTATCGCCGACATGACCAAGGTAGAGCGACCGACCAAGCAGCAATGCTGCGGTGCACGTCGTTCCCATATCCGATCCGGTCAACCGGGCATGCTCCCAGATGACGCGGTTGGCTTCCTGGACGGCTTCGACCATCAACGCCTGGAGCGAGACGTTGATATTTCCCTCAATCGCCGGGACGAGAAGTTCCGCAATGATGCGTCGGGCAACGGCTGTGATCGCCATGCGACTGGCAATCTCGCCGCCTTCGTGCCCGCCCATCCCATCGGCGACAACGAACAGTCCGAGGGTTGCATCGCCCGTTTCGCGCGGAATGCTGCTGATCAGCGTGTAGATGGCGTCCTGGTTTGTTTCCCGCACCTGACCGATGTGTCGCATTGCAGCGGCGACAATCGCCAGCGGCGGCGGCGGCGTTTCGCGCAGCGTCGTGTCATCGTCGAGCGGTTCAGTTTCGCCGGGTCTGCGGTCGGGCGTATCCGCCTGCGCCAACACCGCGCGTGTGTCAAGCGGACGGGTGCCGTCATTCGCGTCGCTCTCGCCGGACCACCATGCAGTGTCGGGCTTATCAGATGATTGTTCCGCTGGCGAAGGGTCGCTCATAGATTGCCTGCCTTCACGTGTGGCGCCACACAGCGTTATCGTGAACGTTCCGACGGCGCATCCGCTGCATACTACGCGCGCAACGCATAGAGCCCATGATCGAGTGATCCGATATAGACCACACCCTCACTGATCACCGGCGACGACACAACCGGTCCCTGCGTCTCATATCGCCAGATCAGCGCGCCATTGGCGGCATCCAGGCAGTAGACGCATCCATCGGCGGCGCCAAAGTAGACCCGCCCCTGCTCGACTCGTGGTGATGACGTGATCTGACTGCCGGTGTCGTACTTCCAGGCGAGTTTGCCGTTCTTCAGTTCAACCGCGTACAGATTGCCATCGACGCTGCCGACGAACACGCGCGCACCGAAGACGAATGGCGATGAGTTGACATAATGATTCGTGCGATATTTCCACACGGGCCACCCGCCTTCGCTGTCGAGCGCATAGAGGATATTGTCCATCGAGCCGACGATCACCATATTTTCGGCAAACGCTGGCGACGAAATGACGGGTTGTTGCGTGCGTTGCTTCCAGCGCACGCCGCCGTTTTTGATATTCAGGGCATAGACAAACCCATCGCCGCCGCCGAAGTAGACCGATTCGCCCGCAATGCATGCTGACGACCGGATGGGCATCCAGGTGCGATACTTCCAGAGCGGTGCGCCGCGCAACCCGTCGATCGCATAGAAATGCTGATCGTCCGAACCGATAAAGATGACGCGATCCAGCACGCGCGGCGATGAGCGCACCGGCTTGCCGGTACGAAACGTCCAGCGCGACGCGCCGCGACGGATGTCGCACGCGTAGACGGCGCCATCCTCCGATCCGACGATGACAATGTCGTTCCATACCGTAGGAGATGAGGAAATGCCTCCTTCGGTGGCATACTTCCAGCGAAACTCGCCGCGACCGGTGTCGATCGCATACAGGTTCGTGTCGTAGCACCCGACGAAGACCATGCCGTTGGCGACGCATGGCGAGGAGCGCACTTCGTCTTCACAGACAAAACGCCAGACCAGGTCGGTAGTTGCGGCGTTGCTGATACGCGGCAGCGCGACTTTTCCCGCCTTTGCCGCTTCCCCGCTCTGCCCTCTGTACAGCGTCGGCGTCTGCAACAGCGCCAGGCGCATCTCTTCCGCCGATGCCCAGCGCGTTTTCATATCGTAGGAAAGCGCCTTTTCGATGACCGCAGCGAGTTCGGGCGAAACCTGCGGGTTCAACTGACGCAGCGGTCGTTCATGGAATGTAAACGGCGTTTCGGTACGCGGGTCGCTGGCTGTCAGCAGGTGGTGGAGCGTTGCGCCAAGCGCATAGAGGTCGCTCTGCGGTTCAGCGATGCCTTTGTACTGTTCCGGCGGCGAATACCCTTCAGTGCCGATGACGGTGCCGCGGGTGCGCACCAGGCTGCGTGCAATGCCAAAGTCGATCAGGATGATCCGGTCATCGGGCGTCACCATCACATTCGAGGGCTTCATGTCGCGGAAAACAATCGGCTCCGGCTTCTGATGGTGCAGGTAGGAGAGCACTTCACACAATTGCACCGCCCAGCGCGCCACCCGCTCTTCGGGTAACGGACCTTTCGCTTCGTCGAGGACCATTTCCAGGTCTTTCCCCTGGATCAATTCCAGAATCAGGTAGACCCGACCATTCTCCTCGAAAAAGTCGAACACCTTGGGAATGGCGGGATGCTGCAGGGTTGCCAGCAACCCGGCTTCGCGCTCGAAGTTCTTGAGATTCAGCAGGCGCGTATTCGAATCCGGCGCACTCTGGTACATCTCTTTGATGGCGCATAGACGGACGACATCCTTGAAGCGCAGGTCGCGCCCGCGATAGACGACGCTCATCCCACCAATGCCCAGAGTGCCTTCGATGACATAACGCCCCTGCAGGATGACGCCAGGTTGCATAACCGGCGCGGCGGCGCGCGATCCGGCGCCAGGAGCTGCCGTTCCTTGCGGGTCCGACCCGGCATTCGATGGTGACGAGTTGAGATCGATGCCTTTGGTAGTGCCGGGTTTTTTGATCAACGCCATACCATGTCCTCCGCAGCGAGCCATAACGGGGTATCGCAATTCGAACGGGCGCGCCTGGCAGAGCGAATACGCGCTCGACCGGTTAATCTCTTGTTATTATACAGGACAGATGTCGTCATGTGCGAACCGGCGTATCCGGCAGATGCACGCCGTCGCGTATGCTTGCTATTATAGGGCTTCCCGGTGTGCGAATCAACAATCAACTCAGTTGAACAGCATGCACGCCTGTGCTATGATTGACGAAGGATAGTCAGGAGTGAGGAGCGAGGTATGGAACGCGAAAGCGGCGACCCCTTCGATCCGCGTGCGCCTCGATCACCGCGTCCACCGCGTCGGGATCAACGCGATACCGAACGACTGCATCCCGATGACCATGCCGAACCGGTGAATCCGGCATGGCGTCGCACCAGGAGCGCTGGTCGTCCATCGCGCAGTGGCGCGTCCTTTTCGCAGGAGTTGATCCTCTGGCTCCAGTACGATGGGTGGAAGTTCGTGCTGGCAGCCATTGCGATTGTGCTGGCGGGGATTGTGCTCTTTATGCTGAGCCAGGCAAACGCCCCGGCGCCGCTGCGTCTCTCGGACGTCACGTCCGAACCGCAGTTGCAGATAGTGCTAACGCCGCTGCCCGATCAACCGACCGTCACCCCTGATCCGCTCACCTCCACCGTCACGCTGACGCCCATCGTGTCGCTGAATGTTCAGTTGCGCGTGCAGGGAACAGGTTCCGAAGGTCTCTTTTTGCGCCCTGAACCAAATCGCAACAGTAGGCCGATCAAAACCTTGCCCGAAGGCACGATCGTCACCGTTGTCGGGGAAGACTCGGTGCAGCCGGATCGGGTATGGAAACGGGTGCGCGACCCGGAAGGCGCTGAGGGGTGGGCGGCGGCGGATTACCTGGTTCCGGTGACGCCGTAGCAGCCGTTCCGTCCTCGCCTCACCACAAATGCCTCTGTTGCGGCGGACGCCGCCCGTCGAGCAGGACATAGGGCGCCGCCCATCCGACGACCACGCCGAGCCGTGCAAGTTGCGTCAGATCGCGCAGGCGCGTCTCACGTCGCGCAGCGACGATCCGGTCGGCGGAACGCGGACCGATGCCGGGGATGCGGAGCAGCAAGCGTCGTGGCGCAACGTTGACATCGATCGGCTCAAAGAGATGGCGTTCCGCCCACGCCTGTTTGGGGGTTGTGTCGCGCGGCAGCAGACCACGCGCGTCGAACGGTAATTCATCGACGGTGAACCCATAATCGCGCAGCATGAAATCTGCCTGATAGAGACGCAGTTCACGCAGCAGGTTCTCGGCGGGCAGGTCAGCGAACGGTGTGCGCTCGATGGGGTGGAAGGCGCTAAAAAATGCGCGGCGCAGGTCGAGGTCGCGGTGGGCGCGCGCCGCCGTCTCGAGCAACTCGCGGTCACTTTCGCCAGCCGGTCCGACGACGAACTGCGTTGTGAGGCTGCGGGCGGCGCGGCGACCGGCGGCGCGCGCCCGGCGGATCAGTTCGGCAGCCCACGCCATACGTCCCCACATACTGCTGGCGAATTCTTTTTCCGGCGCGAGCGTCGCCAGGCGTTCGGCATTGGGCGCTTCCAGATTCAACGAAACGCGGTCTGCAAGCTCAATCGCACGCTCGATATACTCGAATGAGGCGCCGGGGATTAACTTCAGGTGAATGTAGCCAGTGTACCCCTCCTTCAACCGCAACCGTTCGACGGTCGCCAGCATCTTCTCCATCGTTGCGTTGGCATCGGGGACGATCCCCGAGGAAAGGAACAGCCCTTCGACCTGTCGGGTGCGGTGCAGCGAGATGAATGTTGTTGCCAGTTCGTCGGGCTTAAACGTCGTGCGCGACCGCCGCACCGCGCACGACGTGAAGCAGTAGCGGCACGAGAATCGGCATGCGTTCGTTTGAAGCACCTTGAACAGGCGTGTTGTTCCGCCGCCTTCCTTTCTGGCGGTATACATGAAGCCCTCTGGCTGACGAATCCCCTGCTGCACGCTTGCAACAGCCGGGATCGACGTTGCCTCGACGGTTGCTTCGGCGCTGAGGATCGCGAGTTTCTGTTGCGCGTCCGGTTCGACGAGGATCAGAGGACTCATGAGGACCTTCTTGCCCGCTGGAATGTCAACGGTCTGCCTGGTGGACGTGTATGCTGTGCTCGTCGGGTACGATGTGATGGATAGTATACCTGATGCGGGAAGAAATGTCCAGAACAAACGAGCGAATGGTGCAGGCGTGATGGGTCAGCAACCACAGCGTCGCATCGGTCGCGCTGCGCTCTGCCACCCAGCTCGACCAACCGGCGGCCTCCGTGCGGACGTACACGCCCGCGCTGCGCGCACGAAGCCCCGCTGACGCGGGGCTGGCGCGGAGCACCCGCACGCTCCAGCGAGGGCGCGGCAGCGCCCTTCGTACTTTCAGCCCGACGGTTCAGCGTCGGGCGGGGCAGCGGGGCTGGCTCCGCAGCATGCGCATGCACGAGGGCGCGCAACGTCCGCGCGGACGTACACGCCCGCGCTGCGCGCACGACGCCCCGCTGACGCGGGGCTGGCGCGGAGCACCCGCACGCTCCAGCGAGGGCGCGGCAGCGCCCTTTGTGCCATCCGCCTGACGGTTCAGCGTCGGGCGGGGCAGCGGGGCTGCTTGACCATTCATGCCTGCACCCCGGAAACGACCACGGCTTATCCGCCTTCCAAAGGTATGGTACACTGAATGTATGTCCATCATACCCACGGAAACGATAGCGGCAATCCACGAGACGCCGCACCGACTGGTGTTCGAGTTTGCCGGCGCAGGCAGTCTGGCGCTTTACTGGCTGCACAGCGTTCCCGGATCATCGCGCACGGTGCTTGAGGCGACCGACCGGTACGCGGTAGCGTCACTCGTTGATCTGATCGGCAAAACGCCGGAAAAGTTCGTGTTTCCCGATACAGCCCAAGCGATGGTTGACGCTGCATACCGCCGCGCCATGCGCCTGACCGACGGCGCCGCGCCGTGCCTGGGCATCGCCTGTACTGCCGCAATCGCAACCGACCGCGTCAGGCGCGGCGCCCATGGTTGCGTCGTTGCGGTCTACGACGGCGCGACGCTGCGTGTCTACACTCTGACCCTCGCCAAAGGCGCGCGTGACCGCGCCGGCGAAGAACAGCTTATCAGCCTGCTGATTATCCGCGCAATCGCTGAGGCTTGTGGCGTTACGCCGCCCATGCTTGGGCTGGAAGCCTCTGATGCTATGGAGGTGTACGAAGAGTCGCGCCTCGATCCGCTCACCCTCCTGCTGAACGGTGACGTTGCGACGGTTTTCATCGGCAGCGACGGGCAAGCAAGGATCGCAGGCGCGCCACCGGTTGCGCTGCTGTCCGGCTCGTTCAACCCGCTCCACACGGGTCATGAGCAACTGGCGCAGGCGGCGGCAACCTTGCTTGGCGCCCCGGTCGCCTTCGAACTCCCCGTCCTCAACGCCGATAAGCCACCCCTGGGATATGCCGAACTGGAGCGCCGCCTCGACCAGTTTCGCGGGCGCTACCCGGTGGTGCTGACGCGCGCCCCGCTTTTTGTGCAGAAAGCGGAACTCTTTCCTGGATGCACTTTTGTGATTGGTTACGATACCGCTATCCGGATCATTGATCCGCGCTATTACGACGGCGAAGCGGGTCGTGACGCGGCATTCGCCAGAATCGCTGCGCAACGATGCACCTTCCTGGTTGCCGGGCGCGTCAAAGATGGACTCTTCCGCACCCTGGCGGACATCGACCTGCCCTCCGCGCTGCGCCCGCTCTTCCGTGAACTGCCTGAGCGCATGTTTCGCGTCGATCTCTCATCGACCGCCATCCGCAACGCCTACGGCGCGCAAGCGGCTACATGTCCACCTGCCGTGGCATAATCGGCAATTCATCGACGCGCACCGTCGGCGGGAGCGTGCAGACCCACAGGATGACCTCCGCCACATCAACCGCTGTCATCAGGCGACGGCGGAACTCTTCGCCGGGGTTGAGCGGTTCCAATTCGGTATTGATCAGACCGGGGAAGATCGTCGTCACGAACACATTGTACGGACGCAGTTCCGCGCCAAGCGCCTGGCTGAGACCGTCGAGCGCAAACTTGGCGGCGCAGAACGGCGCGATATTGGCGACGCCGACTTTGCCGACACGCGACGCGATGTTGATGATCGTGCCGGAGCGCTGACGCTTCATATGCGGAACAACCGCCCGCGCAGCATAGAACGTGCCGTTCAGATTGGTCTCGATCACCACACGAAAATCGTCGTTGCTGAACTGCTCAAGCGGCGCAATTTTGTGCGTGACGCCAGCCGAGTTCACCAGAATATCGATCCGTCCAAACAGGTTCAACGCACTTTCGACCAGCCGATCAACCTGATCCGAATCGGTCACATCGGTTGGAATGGCGACCGCTTTGCCTCCTTCCCCCGCGATCTCCGACACCAGCGTTTCAAGTCGTTCCCGGCGGCGCGCCGCAGCAACGACCGTCGCCCCTTCGCGCGCCAGTCGTCGGGCTGTTTCATATCCCACGCCACTCGACGCGCCAATCACGATTGCCACTCGTCCTCGCAGTCGCATACGCTTCTCCCGCATTGGTGCACAATTCCGCTGAGAGGATTATACCCGTCACGGTGCAAAGCGGCAACCCTGGTTGAAGGTGCGATGTTGAACGTTAAGAACCTGCCGGGACCTGCCGCGAGCAACGCTATCGTGGTCTGCCACAAGCGCAGCGTGGCGACGGCGGATGCGCGCCGCCAGCGCCCCCGACGGCATCATACTGCAGGTGGGAGCGCACCTCCATGGGCGCCCGCATGGGACTGTCACCATCGGGCGGTTGGCATCAGCGCAGGTCTGCTGTGCCTTGCAGGGGGTGCATGAGTGCTCTTTTCCAGGTTCGATCACCCCAACCGGCGCATCGGGTGCGGGCAAAATGGAGCGGACGCGTCCCGCCTCAGAAAGCCATCCGCTGAATAGCCGCCCCAGATGCCATACGCACGGGAGCGATGGTTCTCGGTTCCTGGTTCTCAGTTCTCGGTTCTCAGTGTGCTACAATAGCGCTACACCCTGAAGCGTCTGGTTGACGAGAAGGAGAACAGCAATGGCGAAGAAGACGATCCGCGACATCGATTGGAGCGGCAAACGCGCCCTTGTTCGAGTTGATTTCAACGTGCCGCTGGAGAACGGCCAGATCACCGACGATACCCGTATCCGCGCTGCACTGCCGACCATCCGCTACCTGCTGGAACATGGCGCGGCGGTCATTCTCATGTCGCACCTGGGTCGCCCCAAAAACAAAGTTGTTGAAAGCATGCGTCTGGCGCCGGTCGTCGCGCGGCTGGCGGAACTGTTGCCGGAAGCGAAAGCGATCAAAGGCACGCAGGCAACCACCGGTCCTGCCGCTGAGGCGGCTGCGCACGACCTCAAACCAGGCGAAGTGCTGGTGCTCGAAAACACACGCTTCGATCCACGCGAAGAAGCCAACGACGAGGGCATGGCGCGCGAACTGGCGAAACTTGGCGATATCTACGTCAATGACGCCTTCGGCTCGGCGCACCGTGCGCATGCCTCGACCGAAGGCGTGGCGCGCTTCCTCCCAGCCGTCGCCGGTTTTCTGATGGAAGCCGAACTTGCCGCGCTCCAGGGAGCGCTGGAAAATCCGGCCCGTCCGTTTGTCACCATCATCGGCGGCGCCAAGATCAGCGACAAAATTGGCGTCATCGAAAACCTGCTCGGCAAAGTTGATGCGTTGCTCATTGGCGGCGGCATGGCAAACACCTTCCTCCTCGCCCAGGCATATGAAATGGGCGACTCGCTGGTCGAACCGGACTCCGTGACCACTGCGAAAGCCTTGTTGGAGCAGGCGGCGCAGCGCGGCGTGCGCTTCATGCTGCCGACCGACCTGGTCATCGCCGATGCTTTCAGCGCCGATGCCAACCGCAAAGTTGTGCCGGTTGGCGAAGTCCCACCCGGCTGGCGCGCCCTGGACATCGGACCGGAAACGATCCATGCGTACACTGAAGTGATCACCGGTGCACAAACGGTGATCTGGAACGGACCGATGGGCGTGTTCGAACTCGCGCCGTTTGCCGAGGGGACCCGCGCAATTGCGCAGGCAATGGCGAACTGTCCGGGAATGACGATTATTGGCGGCGGCGACTCAGTGGCTGCAGTGGAGCAGATGGGGCTTGCCGACAAGATCCGCCACATTTCGACCGGTGGTGGCGCGTCGCTGGAACTGTTGGAAGGGCGCGTACTGCCTGGCGTTGCAGCGCTGAACGACGCATGACCCGGAGGGGGCAGCGGAGATTGCGACAGCAGATCATCTCCGCTGCTCCGGTCCTGCCGGTGCGCGTTTATGCCAGTCCTTCATTCTCGAGCCAGGCGCTTACCGCCGCATCATCAGCCGCGGGGTTTCCGCCTGGAATATAGCGGAACCGGTCGCCGTAGCTTTCCATGACGAGCGCGCTGAGTTCCTGGTTTGCCGGACTCTGATCGCCTTCAGTAATGGAAACGACGTTCCCGGTCTGCAGATCGAGAAACGAACTGATTGCCGGATCCGTAAGCGCCAACGCTGCGCGAATCTGATCACGATTATATGTGACTGCCACGTGTTGATCCTCCCTTGCAGCGCCGCCTGGTCTGCGGCACTTCGAACATCGCACGACTATCGATCAGGCGATGTTCGACTGGCGACGCCGACCCATGGTATACGATAGAGGCTCGTTATGCAAGCGCCAATGCTATGCTGGCGTCGATGCCTTTCCAGACGAAACCTTTTGCCGGGCATGCGCGTACTTCTTGCAGAACGGTAAAGACCCATGGTGGAGCACTCTGACGAATACGTACTCATCAAACGCTCTATCGATGGCGATCATGCCGCCTTCGCGCAACTGATGGAACGTTATGCAGGAGCAGTGTTCAATCTGGCGTACCGTATGCTGGGGAATGCGCATGAGGCAGAGGACGCCAGTCAGGAGATATTCTTACGAGCCTATACGAATCTGGCGCGTTTCGACCAGGAACGAAAGTTTTCGACGTGGTTGTTGTCGATTGGTTCGAACTACTGTATTGATCGGTTGCGGCGGCGGCGTTTCGTCTGGCTGACCCTGGACGACGCGGTGCTGACGATGCCTAGCCCGGCGAGGGGACCGGAACGCAGCGCTATCGAGCGTGAGGAGCGCGATGCCGTTCAGCGGGCGCTTCTGCGCCTGCCGCCCGCCTACCGCGAGATCGCTGTGCTGCGCTACTGGAATGATCTGTCCTATGAAGAGATCTGTCAGGTCACCGGGTTGCCGGAGAGCACGATCAAAACGCGATTACACCGCGCACGCCGTATGCTTGCCGATGCGCTACGTGCTGAGGGCGTGACGCAGGAAGAAATACCCTCATAGGAGCTGGCAATATACTATGTCTTCGATCAATCACGAGCATGATGATGATGCACTCCACGAATTATTGCTGCGCAGCGGAGCGCTCGAGCGCCATGAACCAACCTCGGATCTGGTAGCAGCCACGATGCGCCGCCTGCCCCACGCGCCGCCACGGGTTGTCGCACGGCGCGCTGCAATACGTCAGGTTCTCAGTCGATCTGTGACGCTCCTGGCAGTGGCGTTGCTGCTCGTTCCAGCCACCATCGGCGCACTTAATCTGATACTCGGTACTGAAACGCCGATGGGAGCGCTTGCTGGCGCTGCCGGTCAGGCAAACATGCGCGCTGCGATTCTCGCTGCAACCGGGCAGCGTTTTGACGCTTCACTGATCCGCGGGTTAGTTGCAATACTGGTCTGGCTGGCGCAGATGGCTGCTGTTGTGTTAGCTATCGGCTTCTGGTCCCACCGAAGCGCCGCTGCCGGCATGACGTTGCTCGCGGCGCCCCTGCGAGCATTGGGAACAGGATTGATGGCGATCAGCGCGCTGGGTGTTGTCGTTGCGATGCTGCTGACGTTGCTGACCGCGACCGTTATTGGTCTGCCGATCGCGGCTGGGGTGGCATTGCTGGTGCATGTTCCCATCGCTCTGGGCATTGCAGTCGGTGCACGCGCTCTTGGATTGCGCCTTTCCGGGCATCATCCGCATCACGATTTCGACCGAAACCTGATCGCGTCAGCCTCGGCGCTGGCATTGCCTGCGGCGCTCGCAAGCCTTTTCTCCATACCTGCGGTGTTTCTGACGCTCTATCTACTGGCGATCCCCGGCATCGGCGCGCTTGTGCTCAGTCAGGGCGGCATGCGTCCAGTTGTGGGGTCGAAGTCAGGGGTCAGGGGTTAGAATTCCTTCCCGCGTTCCACCTTCCACCTTTCTTCTCGCCTGTACTAACATTTTGTTAGAGTTTGCCCCGCATACCTCCGAAATCCTTGACTGTCACTGCGCAGCGCATCATAATACCTCATACGCGGAGTATGTCTCCGCCATGTTTACAATCGGGGTAGACGCTATGGATGACGAGCCTGTGTCCGAGACGACACAACAGATCCAGACATTACCATTGATCCCGCTCGATGGCGTGGTCGTTTTTCCCTATACCGTTGCGACTCTGCCGTTCAACGACGAGGTCGAGGCGGCAGCGCACGCGGCAATGAGACAGAACCAGTTGGTGTTGCTGGTCGCCTACCGCCGCGACATTCCTGCCGACGCACCCCTCACGGTGCGACTGCACCGCGTTGGTGTGGTTGCACGCATCGAACAGATCGGGCGCCTGCCGAACGGCGTTAGCGGCATGGTCGTGCGCGGCCTGGTGCGAGCGGAATTGCTCGAACAGACGCAGGATCATCCGTATCCGCGCTTCAGGTATGTCGAGCGACGCGACCACTTCGAGCGCACCGAAACACTCGAACAGTTAATGACCGAAGTGCATGCCGTGATCGACGCTGTGCTGGAGTTGCGCCCCGGCGTTCCCCAGGAGATGCGCAACTTCGTGCGCAGTATCGACGATCCGGGCCATCTGGCGGACAACACCGGCTACTCGCCGGACTATACCTTCGAGGAGCGGCAGGACCTGCTCGAAACGTTCGATGTGATCGAGCGTCTGCGCAAAGTGCTGGTCTTTTACCGCAAACAATTGGCGCTGATGGATGTTCAGGCGCGTATCCGCCAGGAAGTGCAGGACACGGCTGCCCGGCAGCAGCGCGAGTTCTACCTGCGCCAGCAGTTGCGCGCCATTCAAAAAGAATTGGGTGAGGACGACACCGAGGCAGACGAACTGTCGGAACTGCGCGAGAAACTTGAAGCGGCGAACCTCTCGCCTGCGGCGCGTAAAGAGGTTGATCGCGAACTGAATCGCCTCAGGCGGATGAACAGCGCCTCGCCCGAATACCAGATGGTGCGCACCTATCTGGAATGGATGGCAGAACTGCCGTGGAACAAGGCGACTGGCGCGCCGATCGATATTGCCCACACCCGTCAGGTGCTCGACGACGATCACTATGGTCTGCACCCGATCAAAGAGCGCATCCTTGAGTATCTGGCAGTCCGGCAGCGACGCCAGACGCTTGTCGATGAGCACGAACGTGTACGCGAGCCGATTCTGGCGTTCGTCGGACCGCCCGGCGTCGGAAAGACCAGCCTGGGGCAGAGCATCGCACGAGCGCTGGGGCGGCAATTTGTGCGCATGAGTCTTGGCGGCGTGCGCGACGAAGCCGAGTTGCGCGGTTTCCGTCGCACCTACATCGGATCACAGCCAGGGCGGTTGATCCAGGAATTGCGACGCGCTGGCACGTCCGATCCTGTCATTCTGCTCGATGAGATCGACAAACTGGGGCACGACTACCGCGGTGACCCGGCGGCTGCGCTGCTGGAAGTGCTCGATCCAGAGCAGAACGATACCTTCACCGATCACTACCTGAATGTGCCGTTCGACCTGAGCAAGGTGTTGTTCATTGCAACCGCCAACACGATGGACACCGTACCGCCGGCGTTGCGCGACCGGATGGAAGTGATCGAACTGAGCGGCTACATTGAGGACGAAAAAGTGCATATTGCGCAGCAGCACCTGATTCCGAAGCAACTGCGCGCCAATGGGTTGCGTCCAGACGAAGTCGTCTTCGAAGAAGAGGCGCTGCGCATCATCATTCACGACTACACCCGCGAAGCGGGGGTGCGCAATCTGGAACGGCAGATCGGCGCCGCGCTACGCAAGGTGACACGCCGAATCGTCGAGCAGGAAGCGGAAACAACGACAACGCCCGTCATCATTGATGGCGCCTTCGTCCGCAGCGCGCTTGGTCGTCCACGGTTCTTCAATGAAGCCAAAGAGCGCATCGATCAGCCAGGAGTGGCGACAGGGCTGGTCTGGACGCCAGCTGGCGGCGATATCGTCTTCGTTGAGGCATCGGTCGTCGAAGGGAACCGGGAACTGCGATTAACAGGGCAGTTGGGTGATGTCATGCGCGAAAGCGCCGAGGCTGCTCTGAGCTATGTGCGTTCACGGGCGCACATCCTGGGCATCGAACTGCGTTTCTTCGACACCCATGCCATCCACATTCACGTCCCAGGGGGCGCTGTCCCAAAGGACGGACCATCGGCGGGGATTACGATGGCAACTGCGCTCGCTTCGGCGGCGACGGGTCGCCTGGTGCGCGACGATGTTGCTATGACCGGCGAAATCACCCTGCGCGGGCGCGTGCTGCCGGTTGGCGGCGTGAAGGAAAAAGTGCTTGGCGCGCACCGCGCAGGGATCAGCATGATCATTTTGCCACGCCGCAATGAGGTCGATCTCGATGACCTGCCGCCCGATGTGCGCGGGGCATTGACATTCGTGCTCGTCGAAACGCTCGATGAGGTGTTGGCGGCGGCGCTGCTGCCGCATCCGGCGGCTACCATCAGCAACCTGTTCGGTACAACGCCACAGAACCTCCCGCAGACTGAACCTGCAGGAGACTCTTCAGTCGCTTACCGCACCGAAGCCGGAGCGCCATAGAGCGAAGCCATCGCATCAACCGTCTCGCGGATCAGATCGATCAACTCAGGCGGCTCGATGATCCGGCAGTGGCTGCCATACCGCAACAACACATCACGGGCAACGGACAGATTGGAGACGGTTGCGGTCACCAGTGCGCTCCCATCGTCGCCATACTCGACCCGCGTATGGGGGAAGAACGACACCCCGTTACCTTCGTGAGCAACCTCAGGATGCAGCCAGTACCGCAAGGTAAACGTTTGCGCCTTTGGGCGCTCTGGTGGCAGCGCGTTCGGCAGAATCTGCGCTGTGCCAGGAACGATGCGGTCGAGCCGATAATCGACGGCGGTGAGCAACTGCTCGGCGCCTGCCGGTTGCACCTCGAACAACGTGGCATCGAGATACGTATGCCCATTGTTGCGGAAGAAGATGCCATAAGGAGCGACCCGATGTCGCCGCGGCGCTTCGCCATCGTTCAAGCCCCAGTAACGAAAGGTGAGTTCGTGCTTCTCTTCGATTGCCTGCCGCACGGTTGCGAGCACGTTCGAGTCAATGCGACCAACCGGCGTCTTGTGGCGCGTCGTGCTCCGACGCATCTGCAGGTGCGTCTGCGCCCGATTGGGAAGCATCTGAATGACCTGATCGAGCAGGGCGCGGATGCTGGCGTTCGTGGAGTTGGCTGATCCCGCTGGATAATTCGCATCAAGCAACGCCAGCGCCTCCAGACTCTGCGGCATCGGGTCGAGCAGCGCCAGTTCACCCAGGTCAACAATCACATACTTTCCCAGGTCGCGCCGGTAGACGATCCGACAATCATACTCTCCCTTGAGCGAATCCAGGTCGTGCTTGAGAGCTGCCGCAGCGTTCGCCGGGTACCCATTCACGCCAAGTTCCGTCTGGACTTTCGTGATCAATTCCTCTGCACTCGCAGGCGCTCGGAGCAACTGTCGCACCAGAAATAAACGTCTGCGAAAGGTCACCCATGAACTGCGCTTGATACCGCCACTCCGGCGTGCCATGCCGTCCTCCATTGCGGGTATGAATGTAGAGCCATACATTGTGACACAGGATACCATGAATCACGAGCATAACCCGCGCACAAAAGCACCGCAAACCGTTCACAAAAGTTCAGATTCTTAAACTTTATCGCGGAGTTGCGCGTTCGGGCGCTCCGTGGTATACTTTCAGACGCCGGGCGATTAGCTCAGTTGGCTAGAGCGCATCGTTCACACCGATGAGGTCACTGGTTCGAGTCCAGTATCGCCCACCATCTGATTGGTAAAAGCGCCTTCTAAGGCGCCTTTTGCATTTTCTAACCGGATATCTGCAGAAGCGCGTCTAGCCCCGGTCTTGCAAAAGTATGGTACGATGGGATACACTATCTCGTGAACAGAGTACGTCTGGCCCTGCTTGCTGCGAGAACTGACCGTCTGTGATGGTCAGGTCGATTGGCATCCGCTGTGATCGGGGCGTCTGTTCTCCAGGGAGGCGGTATGGACTACGATGATCTGCCGGAAGATGCGCCCGGCGGTGATGATGAGAACACCGGGCCCTACGCCGATGAGTACAGCGGCGAGATGTTGTGAGCAATCTGGCGAACAGGCGCAGCCCTGGAAGGGTGCAGTCGGTTCCCGCGCTGGCAGCGTGTCACTGCTCATCCAGCGCGTGCCATTCCTCATCGGTGGGCACTACCTGAAGACGCTGAAAAAGGATGCGTTCCTCGTAGCACACGTGGATTTTGAGGAGCATTCCCATGGCGTCGAGAGGTTCTGTAAATGTGCCATTCTTGGGGCGGGCAGCCTGTTTTCTGTATCCCGATACGTCATTTGCGTTTCCCCTTTACCTCCTTGCTTTCACTTGCAGTTCATGGGCTGGCAGAACGTTGATGCTTCATCCGGTTGTGCGTCGTCAGGACGCGCCTTTCAGCCCTCATCCTCGCCCCCCGCTTTGGACTGGCTCAGCACGTGCTCTCCCGCACTGCACGAGAGGGAAGTCGTGTGACAGATCTGCCGTGTGCTGTGCATAAAAACCGTGATGCTCACGGATGTTCTGTCCGCTTTTGTGGGTTCTTTCGGGGGTGCAACGAACGATATCGTTCATGGACGTTTTGATGCAAGGCGATGTTCAATGAACGAACGATCCTCACTGACCCGTTTTGCATGGCTGTCGATCGCTGCGGCAATCGCCACCATTTCGCTGAAGGCGGGCGCCTATCTGGTCACCGGTTCGGTTGGTCTGCTGTCTGATGCGCTGGAGTCGCTGGTCAACCTGGTGGCAGCGATCATTGCGCTGATTGCGTTGACGATTGCGGCGCAGCCGCCGGACGAGGATCATACCTACGGGCACGAGAAGGCGGAATACTTTTCGAGCGGCGTCGAAGGGGCGCTTATCCTGATCGCCGCATTGAGCATCGCATTTGCTGCGGTGCAGCGCATCATGCACCCGCAACCGATTGAGCAACCGGGATTGGGTCTGACGATTGCGGTCATTGCGTCGCTTGTGAATCTGGTGGTAGCGCAGATCCTGCTGCGTGCCGGTCGGCGCTATGAGTCGATCACGCTCGAAGCCGACGCCCATCACCTGATGACCGATGTCTACACCTCAGTCGGTGTGATCGTCGGCGTCGCGCTGGTCAGTCTCACCGGCTGGCATCTGCTCGACCCGCTGATTGCGCTGGCAGTCGCCGGGCATATCGTCTGGTCGGGCTTTCAGTTGTTGCGCCGATCGGTCGCGGGATTGATGGATACGGCGCTCCCGGCGGCGGAACGCGAGGTGCTGGATGCAACACTGGCACGCTTCCGCGATGAAGGGATCATTTTCCACGCCCTCCGCACGCGTCAGGCGGGCGCGCGCCGTTTTGTGTCGTTCCACGTGCTGGTGCCGGGAACATGGAGCGTCCGTCGCGGACATACGCTGCTGGAACAGGTTGAACGCGATGTGCGCAAGGCGCTGCCGAATACGACCGTTTTCACCCACCTTGAACCGATCGAGGATCCGGCATCGTTTCAGGATACGGCGCTCGACCGCGTTGAAGAGGCGCAGGAACGCTCAGGAGTCTGAACTGGTAAAGGGCAAGCCGATCAAGCGCCTGTTATTTTGGTGCGGATATGCGCTCCTGGCGATACTTTGTTGGAGGAGCGCTGAAATGCCGATAATGCCAGTCGAGTTTCCGGGCAATAAGCGGCGACTTCTGTCGAATGAGCAGGATACACCCATCAGAAGGAAATACGCGGTCAGGATAACATTTCCTCTGCAGCGCGCTCCCCAGAAAAGTACGCCCCATGCACGGTCGCAGGGTAGTCGCGTTGGGTGTGCTCACCGGCAAAAAACAGACGTTTGCCCACCGGTTGCGCCAGTGTATCGTAGTCTTCGGGAGTTGCGCCTACCGCCAGAAAGGAATACGAACCGAATGCGAAGGGGTCCGCGCCCCAACGGGTTATGCGGTAATCGATGGGTTGCGGAATATCGGCGCCGTACATGGTACGCAGGGTTTGCATGGCTGATTGAACAATGTGCGCATCTGATTGCGATTCAAGGGTGCGAGCATAGGTTGCGGCGTTGACCCCCAGCAAAACTGGCGCGCCTAGAAGTGCATTCAGATTCAGCCACTCAGCCCATTCACCTTTGCGTTCACCCATATAGCCCAGCAGTGTGGCATCGTCCCAAAAGACCTCGGGGAAAATCAGGTGACACTTGTTGAGCAGTCCCATACCTGCGCGTGCAATGGCTTGCTGTTTGCTGACAGGCAGCGGCGGCTCAAAGATAATGCTGCCGCGCTGCAACACCCCCAGGGGAACGGTTATCAACGCCGCTTGCGCCTGCAAGATGCCCTGTGCAGTGGTCAGCGCGACGCCGGTATCGCCATATGCAACACGTTGCACGACGCGATTCAGGCGAATTTCGAGGTTTTGCGCTAAAAAATCGGTAATGACGCGATATCCTCGTCCAAAGATGACATCATCACCGATCAACTCTTTTTGCTCATCGAAATATCTCATAGATAACTGACTGGAATCAGCAGCATATTCATGCTCAACAACGGTGTTGATCGCATAGTTGAGCAGACGCATGTCGTGTGCGTCGAGCGGTTCTTCGCGCAAAACAGCCTCCAGCGCGTCGTGCAGGCTGATGTCGCTGTTCTGGTCTTCAGCATACTCGCGTGCTCGCGGGAAATAACGCTCCAGTAACGTCTCGATGCGGTCATCAAGGTTGCTGGCGAGCAAATTGCCGGCGGAATCAAAGCGTCGAATGTCTTCGTCATCGGTGGCGATAAGGGTTGCGCCCAGTTGAGCGGCGATGCTGGCGATGGGGTTGCCGATCGTGCCGTGGATCCATGAAGCGCCAAAGTCGAGCGGCAGACCAGTGGAGTCATCGGTCCATATGCGCCCGCCGATGCGATTGCGCGCTTCGATGACGAGGACGCGCCGACCGTTCTGCTGCAACGTTTGGGCGGCGCGCAAACCGGCAATGCCCGCGCCAACGATAATGACATCCCACAGAGCGTGGTCGGCATCGGCTTCATGGGTTGGCGGCGCAGGAGAAGCATCGGCTTGGGGAAGGGACGGATTTGCCGGTGATTGTGTGTTGATTGGGAGTGGTGCGGATGGTTGGTCGAGGGCATCTGCGCACGCGGGGAGCGATGCGCCCGTCAATGCGGACAACAGGATGGTGAGAAATTCGCGGCGGTTCATAGGGTTGGACTCGCACTGTCTCGAGATTATAGCATGCTGGCGCCGCTTGCACACCAGGTATGGCAGGGGGGCGTGTCGTCATCGCAGAGACGTTGCATTGCAACGTCTCTACCGGAGCAATAACCACAATCCCATGCACGTGGTTGGGCATAATTACGAATGCGTCCAATTCCACGCGTGCTGCGGCGTGTTGGGGGATTGCCTGCCAATAATCGCAGGCAGTTTCACCAATGAAGGAAAGATGCATTTCTCCATGTTCCACCATGCCAAAAAATGGCAGGCGGTCGCGCGTGCAAAGGGTGACAAAATACCATCCAGCGGCAGCGTAATCCCAGCCATGTAGACGGGTGGTTTTGATGCGGTATTTGTTCCGGAATAGGGTCATAACGATATTCGTCCGTTATGACGGTGGTGATGACATTGGCAGAGACGTTGCATGCGCCGTTGGAGAGACGTTGCATTCACCGTTGGAGAGACGTTGCATTGTAACGTCTCTACCATAGGATACCGTTGCAAAAGACCGCCGGATTCGACGGGAGAGACGTTGCATCGCAACGTCCCTCCATGAAAACCGCGTTATCGTCAGGGCAGCAACAGTAGTTTGCCGCTCGTCGCCCGGCTCGCCAGGGCGCGGTGCGCCTCCGCCGCCTGTGCGAGCGGATAGGTCGAGTCGATCCGAACTTTCAACTCGCCAGCAGCAATCCACGCAAACAGATCGCCAGCACGCCACAGGAGTTCGTCGCGCGTCAGCAGGTAGTGACCAAGCGACGGGCGCGTGAGGAAGAGGGATCCTTTCGCGTTCAGCACCTGCGGATCGAACGGCGGCACGGCGCCGCTCGACTGACCGAACAGCACCATGTACCCGCGTGGACGCAGGCAGTTCAGGCTGCCTTCAAAGGTGGTCTTCCCGACCGAATCGTACACGACATGCACCCCGGCGCCGTCGGTCAGGCGGCGCACCGCTGCGCTGAAGTCTTCCTGGGTGTACAGAATGATGTCGTCAGCGCCGGCTTCGCGCGCCAGCGCTGCCTTTTCTTCCGTCGAAACCGTGCCGATCACCCGTGCGCCGCAGCGTTTGGCGATCTGTACCAGCAACAACCCGACGCCGCCAGCGGCAGCGTGGATCAGTGCGATCTCTCCCTGGCGCAGCGGGTAGGTGCTGTGTGTCAAGTAGTGCGCCGTCATGCCCTGGAGCATTACCGCTGCCGCCTGTTGCAGGTCAATCCCTTCAGGAACCGGCGCCAGCACTGCCGCCGGCACGATCGCGTACTCAGCATATGCGCCCTGCCGCATTGCGTAGACGACGCGGTCGCCCACCCGCACATCGCTGACGTCGGGACCGAGGGCATCCACGACCCCGGCGGCTTCCATGCCGAGGGTCATCGGCAGCGCGCCTTTGTACTGCCCGCTTCGGTGATAGATATCGATGAAGTTCACCCCTGCTGCTGCGATCCTGACCCGCGCCTCGCCTGGTCCTGGCTCAGGCACAGGAAGATCGTCCAGGCGCAGCACCTCTGGTCCACCGTATTCGTGAACACGGATTGCATGCATCATCCTGCTCCTGTATCTGTCAATGACTTCTCATCCTGGGATCTCGCAAGCAACTGTTCGACGCGGTAGCCGCTCCGTTCGGCGGCTTCGGTCAGCGATTCGACCAGGCGGGTGCAGGAAGCGCGGATCGTGTCGGCGTCCGGGGGGGCTTCCACCCGACGAGCAACGGCGGCGATCAGGTCCATCCAGCGCAGGAGACGCTCGAAGCGCTCCTTGTTGAACCACAGCACTCCCTGGAAACGATTGACCCGCGTGAACGCCTGCACGTCGCCGTCGGACATCAATGTCGCCGCCAGAGCGTGTCCGTCGTCGTCGTATTCCTCACACCAGTTCTGATGGGCGGTCAGCGCCCGAACCAGCAGCACCGCATCGGCAGCCACGTCGTCGCTGTAGCCGAACTCCGTCAGCGCCGCCTGAAGCGCGCGTCCCAGCAGGTATTCGTCGATCAGGCTGCGGCTCTGACCTGCCACATCGTCGTCGGTGAACACCAGTCCCAGGCGATGCAGGGTTGCCCAGCCGACAGCGATTCCCCAGCGCGACGGGTCGTCTGCCAGGGGTGCGCCAATGCGCTTCGCCTGTTGCTCATCGGCGCATACCAGCAGGTCGATGATCGTTTCGAGACGGCGTCGCACGTCAGGGACAATGCTGTCGGTATCAGCAGTTCCTCCGCTGAAGGCGGCGAACTCGGTCAGGAAGGTGCGCAGTCGCTGCTCGAACTGTTCGATTGCTGGAAATTCGTCCTGTTCAACGACGGGTTGCACGTCGGTCGGGACGCTCCCAGATTCGGCGTGGCGTCGTGCCAGCGCCTCCAGTTCCTCTGGCGTCGGCTCGTCCACTGCGTCAGGTCCTTCGAGCATACTGTCGATGACTTCTTCTTCGCTATCGAATCCGGGAAGAGCGCCACTCTGCGCGGCTTGTCGATCCGCCCAGGCAGCCAGTTCGCGCAGCGTCGCAGCGCTGACCAGTTCACGGAAGGGGATCAGCACCGGCTGGAGGAACATTTCACGCAGCGCAATATCGATGCTTGGCACGCCACGCCCGCCCAGGTACGCCGTGATCTGCCCGTAGCGTCCGTCGGGACGCTCGACGACCTCGCGGAAGTCGAGGAACACGTGGCAGTCGTAGGGACCGAGTTCCACGTACAACCCGCGTTCCGCCAGGTCGCGGCTATGGCGAATGTACTCGAGCCCATTGCGATGGTCGCGGAAGATGGTGTAGTTGTTGTCGCCGGCGCGGAGCGCCAGACCTTCGGCGAGGGTGCGTTGTATCAGGGCGCGTTCATCGCCTTTGCCGGTGCGCGCCATAAACGCCGCCGAGATGCGCACCCAGCCGCTCACACGAGCATAGCGGTTATGGTAGATCACCAGCGACTGCTCATCACCGTGACGGTTCGAGTAAGCGAATACATCTTCGTTCACATGACCATCAGGGGTGTAGAAATCGTAGAGCAGGAAGTGATCGGCGCCGGCGAACAGGTAACGGCGATGGAGCAATGGGAAGATTTCGCGCTCGTGGCGGGCGATCAGCCACTCGTCGGGCTTTTCGTCCCAGTAGGCGCGATAATACTCCATACCATACTTCTCGGCGAAGCCCTCGATCTGACCGTGACCAAACATCGGCAAGCCCGGCATGGTGACCAGCAGCGTGCAGACGCCGAAATACTTATCACCCTTGCCGAACTGATCGACCGCCGTGCGCTCGTCGGGGTTGTTCATGAAATTGACAAAGCGACGCAGCACTTCCGGGTCGAACTCGAGCACATTCTTCATGATCTGGCGGTACTTGGCGTTCTCCTCGTCGCGCAGGCAGACCATGAAGGCGCTGTTGTAGACGCGGTGCATACCGAGGGTGCGCACGAAGTACCCTTCCATCAACCAGAAGGCTTCCGCCAGCAGCAGCGTGTCAGGCGCTTCGACGGCGCAGCGGTCGACAACCTCGCGCCAGAACTCCTCCGGCATAGCAGCATCGAACTGAGCGCGGGTCATGCCAAAGCCAGCGCGTGACGGAATATCGCCGCCGGTTCCCGGTTCGGGGAACCACAGGCGGTGGTAGTGGCGTTTGGTCAGCGTCATCGCCGCGTCGAAGCGAATAATCGGGAACTGCCGCGCCACGTGCAGGATCGTCTGAATAACCGCCTCGCGCACCTCTGGCTTGAGATAGTTGAGTTGCGCCGTATCGTTCCACGGCATGCTGGTGCCGTCGTTGCCGTGATAAATGTAGCGTGCTTCGCCAGTCCAACGATCAAGTCGTTTGAAGACCACCGCCGCATCCGTGCGGTCGTAGTAGTGATCTTCGATGAAAATCCCTACGCGCCCATCGTTTGACAGGTCGGGACCGTTGAACGTATACGTTGGAAAGGGCGGATAATCAAGTTGAATGAACCAGTCGGGATGTTCGATCACCCAGCGCCCATCGATGCCGACGTGGTTCGGCACCATATCGGCGGAGAGGCGGATGCCGCGTTGCCAGGCGCGCGCCCGCAGATTATCGAGCGCCGGTTGACCGCCGAGCGCCGCAGCAATCTGGTAGTCGTAGAGCGAATAGGCGGATGCAACGGCGTCGGGGTTGCCCATGATCTGCTTGATGCGTTTTGACGCCTGACTCCGTTCCCACAGTCCGATAAGCCACAAACCGGTGAAGCCACGGCGCGCAATGGCGTCGAGTTCCTCGTCCGGCGTCTGGTCGAGCGTCTTGATCGGGCGACCGTACCATTTGCTCAACTGATCGAGCCAGACGAAGACGTTCTTTGCCAGCAGCACCAGGCGCGGCATCCATTCGCGGTCGGGGGTGTAGCGTTCCGGTTCCGCCTCCAGGTAGCGGTAGTCAGTAACCGGTACATATGCGCCAGCCAGATCGCCGCCACCGACGCCGAAGCGCGCCCGCTCCTCTTCTTTGATAACATCCAGACCGCTGAGCAGGCGATAGAGGAATGACCGGTCGAGGAAGCCAGCCCAGTGTTCGAGGATATAGTTGAGCTGTCCTTCGAGGGAATACGGCGATGCCAGCGCTGGCGCGCGCAGGAGTTCGATCAGGGTGCGACTGGTGACGCCGGGCAGAACGGCGGCTGGCGGCGGTTGGGTTTCGAAGAAGCGGTCGAGTTCTTCGATGATCTTGGGATAGACGGTATCGTGCTCCAGTTGCGCATCGTCGAACAATTCGAGGAACGGATTGAAAGCCGGATTCATATTTTCCAGCCAGAGCATGAGCATCTCTTCGAGCGCAACTTCGCGGTGTGGCGTGCTGGCAGTCGCTCCTTCCAGGTAGGTCTCGATCGTCTGTTCGCGGCGATAGACGGCGAGCGGCGGAAAAGCGTCGCAGAACGTGCGCAACGCTATCTCGACCCTCTCTGCGCCCAGACATTCATTGAGCCAGGCGATTGCATCGGCAAGCATACGCTCCTTCACGCGCTGGCGGTAGGTCTGCGCAACGTAGTGCAGAATTTCGTCGATCAGCCCCATTGCGCTAATCTGTCCGGCGCGCACCGCCTGCTCGGGGAAACGTGCGAGGTCGCGCTTCTGGTTCATCTTCTGGGCGAAGACACGCGCGGCATGAAAACTAGCAAAGATAACATTGCCGCTGAACTGGAATAACGACTCATCGAAATGGTAGCGGTCGCGCGCGCTGCGGGCGACATGAAACTCCATCACCGGCGCGCCAGTTATGCGGCTGATATCCACGCTCTACTCCAGTCAGATTGCATATGACGCATATGTAGTATGCGTCAAAGATACGGTTGCCACACGTTTCGAAACGATCCCGCGGTGAAATGCGCTCTGTAGTATACCACGCAGATGACAGTTCGCTGACAGGCGAAGCGATGTGTGTAGAAGTGCACGGAAGGAGGCGTTATTGGGAGTGTAGGGGCGAGGCGAGAGGGGATGAGGCGAGAGGCGAGAGGGGATGAGGCGCGAGGAGTTGCAGGTTGAACGTTGCACGTTGAACGTGGGACGACAACGTGGAGGGGCGCAGCGCTGCTGCGCCTGGACTGGCAGCAGGGGCCATGGCAGTGGCGCGAGGCGC
>Ga0308410_1000177_pt1 | contig 30540 bp, 27 predicted proteins | sample HotsprOSTMatCore_FD_203467 | JGI IMG/M metagenome (GOLD analysis project Ga0308410, IMG submission 203467) | Hot spring phototrophic mat microbial communities from Octopus Spring, Yellowstone National Park, Wyoming, United States -... | ecosystem: Environmental > Aquatic > Thermal springs > Hot...
CCGAAACGCTTGATCGCCTGCTTGAAACCGAGAAACGACGTGTGATCGTTGTTGACGGTGAGCGCCGGGTCATTGGAATCATCACCGATGGCGACGTCATGCGGCGCGCTGCGAAACGGGTGCGTCCCGGCGCATTGCGCGCCCTGGCAGCATGGTTCAGCGGCGGCGCCCGCCCGCCCGGGCTTGAAGTCGCTGCTGAGGGGCGCACCGCTGCCGATGTGATGACCTCTCCGGTGGTGACGCTGCCGACCGGTGCACCGATTGCCGACGCTGTGCGCCTGATGATGGCGCATAGGATCAAGCGGATTCCGGTTGTCGATACCGATGGGCGGCTGGTCGGGATGGTCGGGCGAGCAGGGGTGCTGGCGGCGTTGAGTCGGGGAACGTGACGCCGGTCAGCGCAGGCGCCAACGATTGATGCGTCCATCGGCGCCGCCGATGATTGCAACCAACGCGCCAGGCGTGGGAGCGACGCCGACAAGCGTAGTAATGCCGGGGTGGTGGATTTCCCGAATCACGCCTGGATGCGGGCTGAGGACGTCATCGATCAGCAATAACCGGTCTGCAAGACCGATAATCAGCGTTGTGTCTGCAACGCATGCCAGGGCATTGATCGGTTGACCTCCGGTGGCGATGCCTGTCGCCGTGCGCCAGCTTCGCCCCTGATCGCGTGAGATCAGCAGCGCACCGCTTTCCGTGCCAGCATATACCGCAACATCGTAAGCCAGACCCGATGATACCGCCAGACATTGGACGGGATCATTATCGGAGGGAAAGGCTGAGGTGCGCCACGAACGACCGCCATTGATACTGAAGAAAACGCCGGTTTCGGTCGCCGCAAAGACCGTTTCATCAACCGCGAACATCGGGGAGATCGCCAGATCGATGATGTGGTGATCCAGTAACCCAATGTTCCATGGCGTCCAACGCTCGCCGCGATCGGTTGAACGAAACACGCCATCTTCCGCTGTTCCTGCCAGCACGACCCCATCACGAGCATAGTCGGGAGAAACGACAAGAGCGGTAACGAGCGGCAGTGGACGCGGCAGAACACTCACCCGTTGCTGCATATCGCCGGTGGTGAGACGCACCACGCATCCGTAGCCGCCAGCGAACACGACATCTCCCGCAGGCGCTCCCGCCAAAGCGGTGATCGAAGGCTCTCGACCGATCAGCAGATCAACAGGAAGAGATGCCCAGGCGACGCCGTCTCCGGAACGGAAAAGCCCTGACCGACGACCAGCGAACAGCGTTCCTTGCGACGTCGCTGCCAGCGCATAAACCGGATCGTACTCGTCGCGTTCCTCATTCATGGCGCGACTGACACAGGCGGCGAACGACGGTACACCTGCGCCTCAATGGTTAACACCAGCGCTGCACTGCCACCAGCGGTCCGAACGGCAGCAATCAGCACGTCAACCGAGTCGAGGACTCCGGCGCAGCGCATATCCGTCAGTCCACCGGAGCGCACATCAAGACCGTAGCCTGCAGGCAAGGAATCCAGCGTATTGATCATCGCATCGTCGTCATAACCCGCGTTGGCGGCGATGACCCGCGCCGGCGCTGCCAGAGCGCGTCGCCACATAAGGCATGCCGCGCGCTCAGCACTATCGATGCCGACGGCAGGCGCCGCCGGACGGGAGACGAGAAGCGCTGCGCCGCCGCCCGGCGCCACCCCGGAGCGCAGCGCGCTGCGTAGAACGTCGGCAGTGCGCTGCGTCAGCGCTATGCGAGCCGATGTCTCAGCCGCCGTTGCGCCACATATCCGGACAACCGCAGCGCCTCCGGTCAATCGCCCGATCCGCTGCTGGAGATCGCGGCGGATTGACGGATTGTCTACAATCTCGAACGCACAACGCAATGCATCAACGCGCGACCGAAGCGCTCGCGGCTCGCCACCGCCACGGGCAAGTCCGAAATGGGTTGTATTTGCCCATGCGCGTCGCACCCGTCCCAATTGATCAGGCGTTACGGCAGCGAGTGACGCGCCAGATTCCCGACGCAACGGAGTTCCGCCGGTCAATGCGGCGATGTCTTCAAGCGCCGCAATCTGTTCATCACGCCGCAGCCCTGGCACACGTACAGCGAAAGACGGAAGCGCGCCGCGCCGACGGTTGACCTCCAGAACCGAATGCGCCTCGTCTGAGAGGCGATCCGCAATCAGCACGAGCGCCTGCGCTTCCACAGCCAGAGCCGCCTCCATGGCAGGAAGGATATCACGGGGACTGCCAACCTCCAGATCGCTGATCACCAGCGCCGCCCGTTCCAGTTCGATCGAACGAGGGATGTCATCGGATGGGAAACGCGGTGACATGAGAGCGCTCTCATAGACCATGCCCTCGACGTATTCCCGTTCGACCCCGGGGCGGAGACCAGATTGCACGTCGAGACACCCTTCGGCGCCAATAATGGCGAATACTTCACCCAGCGCCGTCGCTATCGACGAGTCGGAACAGATGCTCTCGGCAACGTTCATCATCTGCTGACGTCCTTCAAGCGGCATTGCCTGCGCTGCCAGCGCCGCGCAGATCGACTCTGTCATAGAGAGCAGATGGCGACGCAGCAGCGCCGGATCGCCGCCAGCGGCGACATACCGCATCCCCTGTTCGAGCAGTTCCAGGAACATCACTGCGGCTGTCGCCGTGCCATCGCCAACATCTTCATGCAATCGCCAGACCATATGGCGCACAAACATCGCTCCTGGATCTGCATATGCGTCTGCCAGTTGCACCATCCGGCGCGCAATCAACCCGCCGCTGTCGAGCCATTCCGGTTCCCGCCCAATGCCGCGCTCCGGCATAACCAGCACGCCACGCGGGAAAGGACCGAGCGTCGGACGCAGCACTGCAACCATGCGTTGTGCGCCGCGCAAAAAATGACGTCGCGCCGCAGGCTGAAACAGAATATGCGGTCGTCGGAACATAGCGCCCCTCAACCCTCAGAACTTACGACGAACCAACGACCGTCTCCCATGTATATTCCGATTCCCATCCGATCACCTGCGCCGCGCGCGTGCAATCGAGCGGCGAAGCGCGTCCGCTGAAGTGCGGCGCAACGGTGGCGGGAACGGCATCAATACGCTCGAGAAGGTCGAGCGTCGGTTCGCGCATAAGCGTATCGCGCGCTGCGATGTAGATCGCATGAAACCCTTCGGGACGGTGTTCAATGGCGAGCCGACACGCGCGCGCTGCGTCACGCGCATCGACATATGCCCAGAAGTTGAAGGCGTTGTTGAGCGGGTCATCCCATGCTCGTCTCAACTCCGCAGCATAATCATCCGGCGGAAGGATGTACGAAAAACGCAATGCAATGATCGACATACGCGGATCGCGTCGGGCAAAGCCGCGTCCGAGTTCCTCCAACACCATCTTTGAGAGACCATAGGCATCCTGCGCCAGGAGCGGGTGCGTTTCATCAATCGGCAGGCGTTCAGGGCGAATGGGGCGAAACGCAAAGGGGAAACCCAGCGTGGATTCGCTGCTTGCCAGCGCAACCGTGCGCACTCCAAGCACACAGGCAGCCTGCAGGACGTTGAAGGTCGAGAGCGTATTGACACGATACACCACTTCTGGAGGATGTTCACCGGGCCACGGGATGGCTGCAAGATGAATGATCGCATCCTTCCCTTCGAGCACACCAAACGTCTGCCCTAGATCGGTGAGATCGGCATAGAAGGTGTGCGCCTGATGTGACGGGCGCAGGTCAACATTTGTGACACGATAGCCATGATCGAGCAGATCGGCAATGACCCAGCGACCCGCCTTGCCGCTTCCTCCGGTGACCAGAACATGCATCATTGTGCACCCTCACATACATTCCGTCAGCGTCGCCGGGTATCCGGCGAGCGACTCGCATCCGTCCGCCGTTATGATATAGTTACCTTCGAGCCGCATTCCGCCGTGCTGCGGATGGTAGATTCCTGGCTCGATCGCAATCACCATGCCTTCTTCCAATAACATTCCGCTGGACGACAGAATCCACGGCGGCTCGACCGTCAACAGCCCAAAGCCATGACCGGTGTGATGTTGGTAACCCCATGGCCCATATCCCGCCGCTTCGATCGTGTGACGCACCAGACGATCAATCCCAGCAACCGCGATGCCTGGACGCAGTGCGCGCTCCGCTGCTGCCAGCGCCTGCTCCAGCGCCCGGTGCTGCGCCTGTTGTCCAGGAGTTGCTGCGCCGACAACAAAGCATCGCGTGTAGTCTGCCACATAACCGCCAAGGTTGGGGAACAGATCGATCAGCACAATATCGCCAGGCGCCAGGATACGACTCGTCGGTTGCGGCTCGTCTGCGAGGGTGCGCGATCCTGAGCCGAACACGCATTCGATGACCGGTAGCGTGCCCAGCGCCATGGACAATTCGGCGAAGATCGCCGTGTACACCGCCAACTCACTCACCCCGGAATGAATGGCGCGTGCCGCTGAAGCAAAGGCGCGGTCGAGCATGGCAACTCGCTCGCGGATCGCCTGCTGTGCAACGCTGTCCTTGATCATCGTTGCACGAAACAGCAGATCGCGTGCATCATGCAGATGGACAATGTCCGACAGACTCAGCGCAGCAAACGCCGGAAGCGCATTGAGCGCTGCACCGACGGCAGCCCGATGCAGCCCGGCGTCAGATACCGCCTCCCGCAAAGCGGCGCTGGCTTGATCAATCGCCAGCGTTAGCGCGTCGGCGCGCCAGGCGTCATACCGAAGCGTTTGATCCCAGATCCGCTCAGGCGCATCAGGATCGAATGGCGCAACCAGCACAACACTGCGCGGACCGATCACCAGGAACGCCAGAGAGCCGGTTGCAGGCATCCACCCACTCAAATGAAAGAGGTATGGCGCCTGGTTGATAATCAACCCTTGCAGCCCGGCATCGGCGACGGTCTGAACTAATGTTGCCAGACGATCAGCATAGATGGTCATACCCGATCCGCTCCGGACACCCGGTGATCGACGCGCGGCGGAAACGTCAGCGTCTTCCACCAGCGTCCAAACTCGATCAGCTTCTCGATCGTCGCTTCGAGCAACTGACGCCCCTTCTCTGGGGTTGCGAGCGATGGCGCTCCCTCAGCACCGCTCTTTGAACGCTGGCTCCAGAATTCCATGAAGTGCGCCAGACCGCCTCCCGCAAAATCATCAGAACGCCAGGGACGGTAATCCGGCGCAAATTCGTCCTGAATCCGATCATGTCTGACCAGATCAGGACGCAAATACATATACTCCGATGTCTCGAACTCACAGGCATGCGCTGTGCCGCCAATCGGCGACTCGCGAATCTCTGTCAGTTTCTCGCGCGCCAGGTTCCAGTGGTCGAGCGTTGCACACATCGCGGTCGTATGATTCGTGATCATCCGGGTGGCAACCTCGCAGATTGAGCGATTGCTGCCGTGACCATTGACGAGGACGATTCGCGTGAATCCCTGGCGCGCGAAACTGTGACCAATATCAAACAAATATTCGATCAGTACCGTCGGGCGAATCGCAATGGTTCCGGGAAAATCCATAACATGCTCCGAGAAGGCGTAGTAAATCGGCGGAGCGGAGAGCAAATCTTCCGGTGCGCGCCGCGCCGCCTCCTCACAGACATACGTCACCTGCACGACATCCACGTCGATGGGCAGGTGCGGACCGTGCGTTTCGAGCTGCCCGACCGGGACAAGCATAACACGCTGTTCAAGCACCGCCTCGTTCACCTCTTCGTGGGTCATAGCGGCGTAGAGATGCTTACGCATAGCGTCTCCTCAATACTGCCCAAGGATTGCCAGAGAACGGGTGTCAATGACATCCGAAAGCGTCACCGGTCCTTTTTCCGTCACCAAAACCCGGTCTTCGATATGAAACGGCGCGCCGTATTGATCGAGAATGAGATAATCGTATGCCAGCACCATGTTGGGCTGCAACACGCGATGATCTGCGGGTTGCAGGATCGGCGGCTCACGGAATGCCAGTCCGGTGCTATGCCCGACTTTCTCTGAAATCAACCGCATCCCATGCCGCTCGACATGCTGCTGACAGGCGGCATACACATCACAGGCGCGCACACCCGGCCTCAACAGGTCCAGCGTGCTGTGGTAAATATCGGCAAATCGGGCATAGGAGTCCATTTGCTGTGGCGTCGCCTCCGCCATTGCCGCCATGCGCAGAATGATGCACCAGTAGCCAAGAACGCTGCACTTTGCGCCGTACCGCAGCATCTCACCGCGCCGGATTGGGCGATGACCGCTCAGATGGTGCATGACCGGCGCGTTCGGTCCCGCAGCGACAATGCCATCCGGTCCGGCGACTTCTTCCTGCGCCAGTGTAAGCAGATTGGCGACGATCCGTCCCGCAAATGCACGTTCGGTCTCGTCGGGACGGGCCAGTCCCGCCGCCAGCTGCGTTGCGCGATCAACAACCCGTGCCACACGATGCAGCAGGGCGATCTCGTCGGCGGTTTTGATCATGCGCGCCTCGGTGAACACCTCTTCACCATCCGCAAAACTGGCTTCCGGCAGCAGTCGCGTCAGTTCTTGAAATGCTGCAAGCGGGAAGAAACGGCTCTCGATGCCAATTCGTCCGCGCTGCAATCCCTGCTGGATGATGGCGGCTGTAAGCGTTGTTATTGGCGAATCGCCAAATTCGGCGTAGTAGGATGCACGAGCGACTTGCGCATCACGTTCGACTTTGTCGCGCTCTCCGCCCCAGATGACCAGCAGCGACGATCCATTCGCACTGGTCAGCGTCATCACCAGGCGATCAGGAATAAGCGTCTGTGTGTAGAGGTCGAGACCGCTGGTGTAGGTCACATTCGTCGGCGTCACTGCAATGAGCGCGTCGAAACCATATCGACGCATGCCATCAAGAAGAGCAGTCCTATGAGAGCATGTTGCGCCAGGCATTGCGTCTCTTTCAATAATTCGTCGCAATCTTCGCCAGCAACCCGCCGTCGGCGATCAGAACGGCGCCGGTGATGAGCGCCGCCGCCGGACTTGCCAGGAATACAACCGCCGTCGCAATCTCATCAGGTGAAGCGATGCGTCCAAGCGGAACCGCCTCAGCCGCCTCCTGCTGAACCGCCGGCGGAACCTCGTCGCGGTTCTTCCCCTCCCACATCATCGGCGTATCGATGCTGCCCGGAACGATACAATTCACGCGCACGCCCCGATCCGCCAGATCGAGCGCCATCGCCTTGGTCAACCCAATGATGCCAGCCTTCGAAGCGGTATACGCCGTCAAACCGCGCAGGGTCGCATACGCCAGCACCGACGACATGTTGATGATCGCGCCGCCGCGATCAAGCATGTGGGGGACGATGGCGCGTGCACAATAGTAATGACCGAGCAGATTGACCCTGATAATCCGCTCCCATTCGTCGGCTGGCTGCTCCCAGAACCGACCGGCGTGACTGACGCCGGCGTTATTGAAGAGAATGTCAATACGCCCATACCTGTGCAGTGTATCGTCCACAACACGAGCGACCTGGTCCGGATCAGCCACATCAGCGGCGACAAAACTGGCTATGCCCCCCTCGGCGCGGATGGCTTCGGCTGCGGCTTCACCAGGAACGACACGCCTGCCGGTCAGCGCCACAGCCGCGCCACGGTCAGCGAAGAGGCGCGCAGTTGCCAATCCAATGCCCGACGTTGCGCCAGTGACAATGGCAACCTGACCGTCAAAGCGCATACTGAGGTCAACCATAGGGTGCGCCCTCCTCAGGCGATCAGGCGATGCAGCGCGGTTACAACGGTGACCAGACCAGCGCCACAGGATCGCCGGGATGCACTGAGGCCGCCATCTGACACGCGCCCACTACGCCATCGCATGGCGCAACGACGCTATCGATCTCTTCACCAAACGGATTGAGGAGGGATCCAAGCCTCTGACCACTGGCAACGTGATCGCCCAGCGCAAACCTGCGCTCGAACAGACCGCCGGCAGGGGCGTGAACCCAGTGCAACCCCCAGTAGCGCGGGTCAGCGACGTCTACGGGCGGATCGGATATCATCCGTAAATGTCGCATAACCTGGATCACACCAGTCACATAACGCCGCCAGTTGGACGGATCGATCATTCCCATGCCTCCGATTTCCCCCTCGATCGCAGGAATGCCACACTGTGCCAAGGCGGTGATCAACACGCCCGGGAGGAGCGGAAGAGGCATCAGATCGGGGAAGCCGAAGGCAAGCGCCGCAGCGTGTGATTCCTGCCTGATCGAAACAGGAATATCAACAAACTCCATCCACGGCATCAATGTACCCAGTGCGCCGAGTCCGTGCAGTGACACCACGAGCGTGGCATTTGCCAGAAGGGTATATACGATCAGATATGCCAGGCGTTCAGAAATGGTCCCATCGGGACGACCGGGAAAGACGCGGTTGAGGTCCATATTGTCAAGCGGATTACGCCGTGTGCGGCTGACAAAAGCCGCCATATTCGCCACCGGGATCAACAGCACCGTCCCGGATAGCCGGTGCTGATCAATAGTGGCGCTGAGCATCTGAACGGCACGTACACCTTCCAGTTCATCACCATGCACCCCGGCGATGACGACAAGCCGTGGACCGTCGGCGGCGCCGCAAATTATTTCAATTGGAATAGTCAACAGTGTGCCATCAAGCAATGGCGCTACGACACAATGCATGCGCTCGCGACGAAACGGGTGGTACTGCAGATCCGGCGCTGTGAGTGTTTGAACCATGATCGTTCGACTGCCAGCAGTGAAGGGGCGGAAAACGGAAGTCAAAGATCAGTTTGTCTGATGAACTGACGATAGTGTAGCACAGGCGCTCCGGCATGTCAATCGGCATCCCTATACCCGCAACTCCCCGTCCTTGACAGGGTAGAACCCGTATGCTACACTCCTTGAGGACCATCAGTTTGTCTGATATTATGACAGCAACGATATGACATTCAAATCTGCATCGCGCAAAACCCTTGCCGAGTCGGTTGTCGAACAATTCCTGGAACAGTTTCGTCGTGGCGAACTGAAACCCGGCGACCGCCTGCCCACCGAGCGCGAACTTATGGAGCAGTTTGGCGTCGGGCGTTCGACGGTGCGAGAGGCGTTGCAGGGTCTTGCTCGTTTGAATCTCATCGAAGGTCGTCCCGGCGTTGGCACCGTTGTCAAATCCCTCGATGTCACGTCATACCTGCGCCCCGATATCTTTTCAGTGTTGCTGGGCGACAGCAGCGCAGCAGAACTGCTGGAAGCCCGCGAAATCATCGAAGTCGCCATCATTGGGCTGGCTGCACAGCGGGCAAACGAACACGATCTCGCAGCGCTCGAAACCATGCTGGCCACAGCGGAAGAAGCGCTCGCCTGCGGCGAACCGACCTACGAGCTCTCAGCGTTGTTCCATGTCGGTCTGGCGCATGCGGCGCACAACAATCTATTGCTCAACATTATGCTGTCGCTCTACGAATTGTTGCGCGCGCGCGGCAGGCAAACCGTCGATCTGCACAGTTACCTGCGCTGGGAGATCGACTCGCATCGTGAATTATTCGAGTTGGTGCGTACAGGCGATGCAGAGGGCGCACGCCAGGCGATGGACGCCCATCTGCGCCATGCAGCGCATCGCCTGGGTGAAATTGTCGACGACGCCAGGTGAGACCTGCGCAGATGTGTTCGACCGGTCCGGCAACCTGCGAGACCAGGAGTTGTGGCATGAAGATTGTCGGCATGCAGGTCTTTGTTGTCGATGCCGACTGGCGCGACTGGATCTTTGTCAAGATCATCACGGACGACGGGATTACCGGCGCTGGCGAAGCAACCCTGCCGGGTCAGGAACGCGCAGTGGTGGCGGCGCTGCAGGATATCAAAAGCTATCTACTGGGCAAGGATCCATTTCAGATCGAGAACCACTGGCGCAACCTGTACCATAGCAGTTTCTTCCGCGGCGTTGTGTTTCTGGCTGCATTAGGCGGCGTCGAAATGGCGCTGTGGGATATCCTCGGCAAAGCGCTTAACGTTCCAGTCTACACACTGCTTGGTGGACCCTGTCGCAGCCGCGTGCGCTGTTACACCCACATCAGCGAGGAAACATCCGGTCATTCCATCGAGCAGCGCGTTGAAGAGGCGCGCGCAGCGGTTGCTGAAGGATGGACGGCGCTGAAATGGGATCCGCTGCCAGCCGATTTTTTTCTCACGCTCAATCCGGCGCAGATGCGCCATGTGGTTCGTCAGATCCAGGCGGTGCGTGAGGCTGTCGGCGATGATGTCGAACTCCTGATCGAATGCCACGGGCGACTGGATGCAACAACCGCCATTCGCATGGCTCGCGAAATCGCGCCCGTGCGCCCTCTATTCCTGGAAGAACCAACGCCTCCCGAAAGCCTCGACGCGCTGGCGCACGTCGCTGCTCATACGCCGATACCGCTTGCCGTTGGGGAGCGGATCTTTACGGCTGCGGCGTTCTGGGAGATTCTTGATCGTCAGCTGGTGAGTTATATTCAGCCCGACGTCATTTTCGTCGGCGGCCTGCTGACGTGCAAGAAGATCGCTGCGCTTGCCGAGGCGCGCTTCATCGGCGTGGCGCCGCACAATCCGCACGGTCCCGTATGCACAGCGGCGACCCTTCATCTGGTTGCCAACCTGCCCAATTTCAGCATTCAGGAAATGCCAGCCGATGATTACCTCTGGTCCGCCGCCTGGCGTGACGAGTTCCTCATCGATCCAGAGCCGGTGCGTGTCCGGCAGGGATACCTGGAATTGCCAACCGCTCCCGGACTTGGCATTGAACTGAACGAAGCAGGCATTGCGCGTCATCCGCCGCGCGTGCGATCCTGGGGCGTATCCTTTCAGGCTGAAAGTGCAATCATCGACTGACCGCAGAGTGAATGAATGTTTGACTACGACGAACTGGCGCACGCATACGATACGTGGCTTGCCTATCCCTCGTATGACCCTGGTCACGACATCCCGTATGAGGAATATCTGCTGCGCCTTGCCAGAGCGCGCTGTCTGATGGCGGAACACAACCTCGATGCGCTGGTCATTACCAGCAGCACAGTCGGATGGTGGTTCACCAGCCTTCGTGAACCGCACGAATGGCACGATCAGTGTCCAGCGCGATCAACCTGGTTTATTCTGACCCACGACGGCGACTATCTGTATATGCCGCCGACGGCGGCTGGCGAACATTTCAACACAACCCGACGAACAACGTGGGTCAGTGAGATTCGCGCGATTGTCGAACGGGTCGATCCCGCAGAACAACCGCGGGCAGAGATCTGGGGACTCTGGCAGGTTCCGCGCATGTTTGCCGACCTGGGTCTTGCACGCGCACGTGTTGGCTTCGAACTCGGCGACTGTATGACGCTGGGTATGGCAGTAAACGATTTTCTGCGGTTGCGCGATCTGCTACCGCACGCGCAGCTAGTCGACGGTTCGCCGGTCGTCCGTCGCCTTATGCAGGTGCACACGCCGCTCGAAATTGAGCGCACCCGCCTGGCATGCGAAGCCGGGGTCTGGATCCACGAGCAGACGCCGCATATCCTGAAGCCAGGCATCTCGGAACGCGAGTTTTACCGTCGTCTGGCTGCGGCATTCGCTGCGCGCTACGACGATCAATCGTATGTCTATACCCCGGCGGGCGCCTGGGATATTCGCAACCCGGCAGGCGACGACTCGGTCCTCTTCCACGCCATTGCCACTGATCGCATCTTTCGTCCTGGCGACACGGTATCCCGCTGCCTCAGCGGAGTGACATATGCGGGGTATTGGGGCGATGTGGATCGCGTCTGGCACATCGGGAAACCGCCAACCGCAGTCGACTACTGGTATCGGGTCACGTGGGAGTGCGTCCGCGCAATGGAGACGACGATTCGTCCCGGTGTGCGATGCTCCGATGTCTATGCCGCATACGCCCGAATGGAGCAGCGCCTTGGGCTGCCAGCGCGATTGACGGGACGTATCGGGCACGGATTGTTCAACACCGGCGGTCTTTCGGTGCACCCTGATTGCCATGTTGTGCTCGAACCCGGCATGATTGTGTCGTGTGAGCCGATCTTTGCCAATGAGTGGGGATGGTTTGATCTTGAGGATCAATTCGTCGTGACAGAGACCGGATGCGAACCTCTGCACCATCGAGCGCCGGAGACCATCCCTGTGATTAGGGAATGATACAGCGGAGAGGTGATATGAAGATTACGCGCATTGATTGCCATGTCCTCATTGTGCCGGATGTCGATACCGGCGCCAGTTCTTCGGCGCAGGACAATCTGGTGGTCGAGGTGCACACCGACGAGGGGATCGCTGGCATTGGCGAAACGGATGTCAATCCCTGGATTGCGCGTGAGTGCATCCGGGCGCGCGGCACGCACTCGATGGGGTTGGGGATCGAAGAAATGCTGATTGGCGCCGATCCGCTGAAACCCGAAGCGATCTGGCAGAAACTCTACACTGGCTCGAAGATGAACGGCCGACGCGGCGCACTGATCTGTGCGCTTGGCGCCATCGATATGGCGCTCTGGGACATCAAAGGCAAAGCGTTAGGCGTTCCGGTTCACACCCTCCTTGGCGGCGCAGTCAAGGAGGGCATCGTGCCATATGCGTCGTTGCTGCCGACCGGTCGAACGCTCGCGGAATATACTGCATCGCTTGTGGAGAAGGTTCGACGTGCGCGGGAAGAGTTCGGATATCGCGCCGCCAAATTGGAAGTGTGCATCAATGGACCATACGCGCACAATGGTCTGAATGAGCGTGATGAGCAGGTCATCGAGATTGTCGCAGCCTGCCGCGAGGCGGTCGGTCCAGACTTCACGCTTATGGTGGATGTCGCATATGCCTGGAATGACCCCAAACGGGCGCTGTGGGTGCTGCGTCGTCTGGAGCCATACGATATCTTTTTTCTGGAAACGCCGCTCGATATTGATGACCTGGAAGGGCATGCATTCCTGGTCGATCACTCACCGATTCGGATTGCAGCCGGGGAATGGCAGAACACCCACTGGGAATTTCTCGACCTGGCGGATCGCGCGAAGATCGACGTGTTGCAACCGGATATCGGTCGCGTGGGCGGCTTTACCGAAGCGCGAAGAGTCTGTCAGATTGCAGCGGATCGCGGTCGCCTGATCGTGCCGCACTGCTGGAAAAGCGGCATCGGCATTGCAGCCAGCGCCCATCTCGCGGCTGCCACGGCGTGCTGCCCCTACATCGAATTTCTTCCCGCCGAACTCTCAGAGTCGGCGCTGCGGAAGGAACTCGTGGCTGATGAACTGCGCCTGGTCGATGGCGTCATTCCCCTGCCGCAGCGCCCTGGTCTCGGCGTCGAACTCAACCGCGAAGCGCTCCACAAGTTCCGCGCGGCATGACAGCATCAGCATTCACGGAATGGGAGCAAGACCGGTGCGTGTGTCATCATTGGTGATGATGCGCGTCGGCGTCAGTTTGATGATAACGTGCGGATTATTGATCATCTGCGCTGGAGTCGGCGATTGCACCCCTTCTTCACCGAGATATTTCGTATAGATGCGGCGCGCCATCGCACGAGCATACTCCGGATCGTCGAGCAGTTCCGCACGTCCTTCCAGGGTGACCGACTTGAAACGCAACCCGCCCTGCGTAATGTCCACGGTAATCGCACAATTCGGATTGGCACGCAGATTGTTGGCTTTGACCGACGTGGGCGGCGTCTCCATGTACATGCTTGTCCCATCCCACCAGAACCACATCGGCGCAATATGCGGTCTGCCATCGGGTCGGACCGTAGCGATCCGGGCAATATGCGGCTCTGCCAGGAATACATCGATTTCAGCGTGTGAGAGCGTCGCCATAGATCCTCCTGACCGGGGGTGCTAACCCGGATTGCTGCACGAACACCCCTGCAAATCCTTGAGCTTCTGCAAGGTTTCCGTCTTGACCTGCGTCATCGCCTCCTCCGGCGTCCGGTTCAGCCGCAGAACTCCATCGATTGCTTCGCCAAGCAGGTTGGAATATTCGGCAGCGACCGGATTCATCGGCATCATGGTCGTCAACCTGCGCTGACCGTTGATAATCTCGCGCGCCGCCTTTATCCAGGGATGCCCCAGGCGCTGATCATTGATCATGCTCTTGCGCACCGGCATCTCCTTGAACTTGGCGCGAACTGCAATCTGATATTCGGTCGAGAGGTAGTAGCGCAGCACTTCCCACGACCAGTCCGGGTATTTTGTTCCCGACGGAATCACCCAGGGCCACGACCACCATGCAATTGCGCTCTCGCCAGCGCGTTTGCCTGCTGGCGCCGGCGGCGGCGCGGCGGCATTGTACTGTTCACCGTACTTCCAGTCGGGGAAAAAGTCAAAGATCGACTGACCAGTCCAGTCGCCGCTGATCTGCATCACGGCGTTGCCCGCCAACCAGGGGTTCTGCGCCCCTTCGCCAGCGCCAAGACCCGATGACCATCGCAACAGATTATCGGCGCCATACTGCTTCACCTGAGCGACCAGATCATTGAGCGCCGCCAGCACGCCAGGATGGTCAGGAGTTGGCTGTTCCGCGTTCACATCCCAGATTTCACCGCCAAAGTTGGCAATCCATGCAAAATACTCCCACAACCAGTTCGGCAGACGCATGCCGAGGCGTTGAATGGCGCCGTCGGCGCTTGTTTTCGTGAGGTCCTTCGCCCACTGCCACATTTCGTCGGTATCCTGCGGCAGCGCATCGGCAGGCTTCCCGATCTCGGAGAAGTAGGGAGGTCGCGTCCAGAGGAGGAACACGCCAGCCGAGTCGACCATCCCCCAGATCTTGCCGTCCATCCGGCAGGTGTCCATAATGCCAGGGGCGTAATCATCGAGGGGAAACTTGCTTTTGGCGATGTAATCGTCAAGCGAAATGATAACATTCCGGCGCGCCCACGCGCCCATGCGTTCGACGCAATCCCACGTATGAAACAGATCGGGCGGCGTCCCGGCGGCGGCAGCGGTAATGAACGCATCACAATCCTGCCCCGCCACCGGCTCGATCGTCACATTCGGATAGGCGTTGGAAAAGCGCGCGATGACATCGTTGGTGAATTGCAGCGCCGGTTCATAGTCGTTCCCCCACCAGTAGACGATTCTGATCGACTCGGAGGAATCGCTCATCAGCGGCGTGAAACCTTCGATGGTTTCGCCTTGCGGGAGAGGAATCGGCGTGACCGTCGGACCGACGGCAGTGACTGCAGGCTGAGGTGCAGCGGTTGCACCGGTTGCAGGCGTCCCGGCGCCACCCTGAGGCGCACCGCCGCAGGCGGCGATCAACGAACCGGCTGCCCCGACTCCTGCCATCTTCAGCAGTTGGCGGCGAGAAATTTTAGGCGTACTCATCGAACATCACCTCCTGAAGACTCGAGTGCTCCGTCATCGACTACTGCCTGCGCGAGCGCATCAGATGCTGGCGCCGGTCGCTACTTCAAGCCGGTTGTGACAATGCCGCGAATGAAGGTCCTCTGGGCTGCCAGAAAAAGCAGGATCATCGGCAGTGTGTAGAGCGTAGCCGCTGCCATCATCGCGCCGAGCGCCGTACCGCCAGCGCCATAGCGCTGGGTAAATCCCTGCATGCCAAGCGAAAGAGTCCAGAGATCGCGATCCTTGAGATAGATCAACGGACCCATAAAATCGTTGTAGGTCCAGATGAAACTGAACGCGACCAGTGTTGCCAGCGCCGGCTGTGCAAGCGGCATCACAATGCGCAGATAGATGCCGAAGTGAGAGGCGCCATCGATGCGTGCGGCATCGATCAGGTCCTTCGGAATAGTCACAAAGAACTGCCGCATCAGAAAAATAAAGAACGCATCGCCAAACAGCGCCGGAACCGTGAGCGGCAGAAACGTATTCACCCATCCCAATCGGCTGTAGATGATAAACAGCGGGATGATCGTCACCTGAACCGGCAACATCATCGTTGCCAGCACCAGTGCAAACAACACGCGCCTGCCGGGCCAGTTGATATGCGAGAGCGCATACGCCACCACCGTGCACGAGACCAGGCGGGCCAGCGCCACCGATACGGCGACGATCAGAGTGTTCGCCATGTAGCGCGGGAAATTGACATACGTGACGCCATAGTAGTAGTTGATCCACATCACCGGATCAGGGATCAGGCGTGGGGGGATGGCAATCATCTGCTCCGGCGACTTGAGTGAGGTGGAAACGAGCCATAACCAGGGGAAAAGGAACAGAATGCCAACACCCGCTACCAGCATATGCAAGAGCAAACGGATCAGACGTCGCCGTACGGCAATCAGGCGTGTCTGACGTTGGGCAGTCACCCTTTGCTCAGAGATGGTAGCGCTCATACCTGTCTCCATCACATGACATCGTAGAACGTCCAGCGCCGGAGACCGCGCAAGAGCAGCCACGTAACCAGCGCCGTAACGACGAACAATATCCACGCCATAGCAGACGCGTATCCCATGTTGAGGTACTGGAACCCCTGAACATAGAGGTACAAACCATAGAAGAGCAGCGAACCCTCCGGCGCTCCCGGATTGCTGCCGACCCCGCCAATGATGTATGCCTCGGTAAAGAATTGCAGCGACCAGATCACCCCCGTGATCAACTGAAAGAGCGTCACGGGGGAAATCATGGGCAGCGTAATGTTCCAGAAACGTTGCAATCGCCCTGCGCCATCGATCTCAGCGGCTTCGTACAGTTCATATGGGACGCCCTGGAGTGCCGCCAGGTAGATGACGGTCATGGCACCAACCGCCCATAACTGCATGAGGATAATGCTCGGTTTTGACCAGAGCGGATCGGCAAACCAGAGCGGTCCTGAGATGCCGATGGATCGCAGCGCATTATTGACCAATCCAAGTTCCGGGTTGAGCATCCAGCGCCACAGCAACGCCAGCGCCACCGGCGGCATCAGCGTTGGAAGAATATACACCGTGCGCCAGATTGCCTGACCCCGAATCTTTATGTTGAGCAGCATGGCGCATGCCAGTGCAAACGCCAGTTGCGCCGGGATGCCGATCAGCGTCAAAAACGCGCTGTTGAACAATGTCTTCGGAAAGAAACGATCAGCAGTAAACAGATCGATGTAATTCTTCGGTCCAATCCAGCGCGGTTCCAGCGGAATATCGTAGCGAGTGAAACTGTAGTACAGGGTTGTCAGCATCGGGTAGATAATGATCACAATCAGACCAATGAGCCAGGGCGCTGAGAAAAGCAACCCCGCCAGGAATTCCCGTTGTGCCTGTTTGCCCCATCGGCGGCGACTCGCTGTTGATGAAGCTTCAGCATAGCCTGCCATCGTGACCGCTCCATCCTTCACGCACTGCATGAGCAATATGGGAAACGGAGATCAGGAAGCTTCCATGACGCGGTTGCGCCTCTCCCCCGCCAGAAGCCAACCATCGTCGCCGTTGTATTGTAAGAATGTCAGACCAATTGGGGACTTGGCGCAAGTTTACTCCAAGATTATGGCAATGTCAAGACATGTGAACGAATGGATCAACGCTGCGCCCCGCATTTCAGGCGAAGAGTAAAGCGCGCATCGCCGCCCGGTCTGCGTCTGCCCATGGGGCCGTAACGTGAGCGCAGACCCGCTCTACGGCTGGCGGCATCAACCCTTCCCGACTCAGTATCGGTGCGATTTCGGTCACCAACTTCAACTGCCGCCTGAGCCAACGCAGCACGAAGGGACGTCATCACGGGCAGGCTCAGCGCGCGGTCGCGCAGTTCTGGGTCAGAGCAGCGGGCCACCCGCTTCAGGATCGCCGGATGCATCGTCACCCTCAGACGTTTGGTCGGCGCCTCTCTTCCTGGCTTTGGGTTTGTCGCGCATATCTCCAGTCTCGCCGGAGACGTCTCAGGGCGTACCGGGTGCGAGCATGCGTTGTCAGGCAGCCGTCCGCCGCCCCGCCCGACGCTCAAGCGTCGGGCTGAAAGCACGACGGGCGCTGCCGCGCCCGCGCTGGTGCGTGCGGATGCTTCGCGCCAGCCCCGCGCCAGCGGGGCTTCGTGCGCGCAGCGCGGGCGTTCATGTCCGCGCGGGCGTGGCGCGCCCTGATGCATGCGCATGCGGCAGAACCAGCCGCCCCGCCCCGCCCGCCGCTGAACCGGCGGGCTGATGGCACAAAGGGCGCCGCCGCGCCCGCACGCTGGGGGATGCGCATGCGGAGCGCTCACCTTCTTGTCAATGCATGACTGCACCCGGGCATACCCAGGCGCTTGACAACGCGCCGAATAACCCTGAATTGTGACCAACGTTCTTATACTAATAGATCATGGAGCGATTACCTTTTCCATTTATTGCGCATAGCCGTCGCGGAGCCATGCCCGTTTCGCCAGGCGTTTCGCCGATGCCTGATCACGCGCCAGGTCCTGCGCTTCCTGTTCAACGACGGCGGTGTTCTCGTCGAGGATGGCATCCATCCTCCCCTCGACAGCAGGGTGGATCTCCCCAACCACCCGCTTCGCCGGATTCAGATCTGGCGCTGCTGGCGGTTGTTCCATCCCAAGCCTGGCGAGCGATTGGACGTCGGGCGCCTGATACCCGCGCGCCCGATCCCAAACCATGGCGGCGATCCGGAGCGCATGCCGGTGTGCGACGGCTTGGGCGATGGCGTTGCCCTTCAGGCGATTCATCCGGCGCCAGGTCAGCATACCGTGAGTTCCATCCACGAATATGAGGAGGACCGCCGTTGTTGCCCTGGCAAGGCAGCCAATCCATCGCACTGCACGGTGTATCGCCGTCTGACGCGCGGATGCGATATGGTACTGCATCGTGATGCATTTCACGGGATTGCGAGAGGAGGACTCCGCCTATGGAAACGTCTATCATGGAAGTTCCAGCGTATGTGACGAACGAGAACCTCATTCGCTGGGTTCAGGACATGGTCGATCTGTGCAAACCGGATCATGTCCACTGGTGTGACGGCTCAACAGCAGAGTACGACGCGCTCTGTGAGCAACTCGTCCGATCAGGGACGTTCATTCGCCTGAATCAGGAGAAGTGGCCCGGATGCTTCCTGGCGCGCTCTGATCCCAGCGACGTGGCGCGCGTCGAGGATCGCACCTTCATTTGCAGCATCAGCCGCGGCGATGCGGGACCAACCAACAACTGGATGGCGCCCAGGGAAATGAAGGAGACGCTTACTCCGTTGTTCGACGGATCAATGCGCGGGCGCACGATGTATGTCATCCCCTTCTGTATGGGACCGATTGGGTCGCCACTCGCCCAGATCGGCGTCCAGATCACCGATTCGGCATATGTGGTCGTGAACATGTGGATCATGACCCGCATCGGCAAACGGGTGATCGAGGCGCTTGGCACCGGCGATTTTGTTCCATGTCTGCACTCGGTCGGCGCGCCGCTGGCGCCAGGACAGAAGGACGTGCCCTGGCCCTGTAATCCGACGGTCAAGTACATCGTTCACTTCCCCGAAGAGCGCATGATCTGGTCATACGGGAGCGGCTACGGCGGCAACGCGCTGCTGGGCAAGAAATGTCTGGCGCTCCGCATCGCTTCGGTCATTGCGCGCGATGAAGGGTGGCTCGCCGAGCACATGCTCATTCTGGGCGTCAAAGACCCACAAGGACGCAAGACCTACGTTGCTGCCGCCTTCCCCAGCGCCTGCGGCAAGACCAACTTTGCCATGCTCATTCCGCCCAAACCATTCCAGGAAGAAGGATGGGAAGTTACGACCGTCGGCGACGATATTGCGTGGATCAAACCCGGATCAGACGGGCGCCTGTATGCCATCAATCCAGAGAGGGGCTACTTCGGCGTCGCGCCCGGCACATCATACGAGACCAATCCGAACGCCATGATCGCTCTGTCGCGCAACTCCATTTTCACCAACGTTGCGCTGACGCCCGATGGCGGCATCTGGTGGGAAGGGATGACGAAAAAACCGCCGCCAGAGGCGATTGACTGGCAAGGGAATCACTGGACGCCAGACTCTGGCAGAAAAGCGGCGCACCCGAATGCGCGCTTCACCGCTCCGGCATGGCAGAATCCGGCGATCGACCCGGAGTGGGAAAACCCGCAGGGCGTTCCCATTCGCGCACTTATCTTCGGCGGGCGCCGCAGCACGATTGTGCCGCTCGTCTATCAGTCGTTCAACTGGACGTTTGGCGTCTACCTGGCCGCAACCATGGGTTCGGAGATGACTGCCGCTGCTTTCGGCAAAATCGGCGAAGTGCGCCGTGATCCGATGGCGATGCTTCCGTTCTGTGGCTATCACATGGGCGATTATTTCAACCACTGGCTGCGGTTTGGGCGCAACATTCCCAACCCGCCGCGCATCTTCAGCGTCAACTGGTTCCGTAAGAATGCCAGTGGTGATTTCCTCTGGCCCGGTTTTGGCGAGAATATGCGCGTACTCAAATGGATCGTCGAGCGCGCCAATGGTCGCGCGGTCGGCATTGAAAGTCCGATCGGCTGGATGCCGCGCTACGATGACATTGACTGGCGCGGATTGGAGGATTTCACCGAAGAGAGATTTACTGAATTAATGACAGTTGATCGTGATCAATGGACACAGGAGATTCTGCTTCACGAGGAATTATTCCTGCGACTCTACGACCGATTGCCAAAGGAGTTCCAATCCGCTCGCAATCTGTTGCTCTCGGCGCTCTGGCACTCGCCCGAGCGCTGGGATCTGCTCGATAGCGGCGACTGAGAGAAGGTGTGCGGTGCGTTTCCTGCGCACGTGAACGCAACCGCGTTGTACCCTGCCACAAACCGTTCTGGATGTTCGGAGGGCGATATGCCCTCCGACCCCTCCCGCATCTGCTATAATGAAATCTCTGCCCCCTGTGCAACAATCACACCTGCATTCTGATCAACTAGTACTATCGGCAGTCTCCGGTATAGTACCAGTGTTTTCACAAAGAAGATACTTTTGTATGATTGCTCTGACGCGGTGCATCAGGTATAGTGAAAGTGTAGTCGGTCGTCAACGCACACAACCATCCCAGCCGACTACAACAGGTCGCTCAGGCTTACGAGACCATACAATCACGTCGCACTCAGACAACTCAGCCAACATCGCAGCCTGTCTCGTACCAACGCGCCAGCCCGCCTTACCAGGTACCAGTACGTTGCTACGCAGCGCAGAGGCCTGAGCACGAGCCGGACGATAACAGCCCTGGCAGCCGCCAGGGCTGTTATCGTTCTCATGACGGTTGGCGATCACCAATCCAGTACATATCATTCGAGACCTGGAATCACCGGCACGCCAGGCACGCGGGTGCGCATGCGGTAGAGTGACGTGCGCGCAGTGATGTAGAGGGTCTGCCGGTCTGCATCACCCCAGGCGCAATTCGCCGGACGTTCGGGGATCACAATCACGCCCAACCACGTTCCGTCCGGCTCGAAAACCCATACCCCGGTTGCGCCGGCGACATACAGATTCCCTTCCACGTCAACCTTCATACCATCGGGTGAACCGGGCTGCGGGTGATCCATGTCGGCGAAGATGCGCGAATTTGCCAGACGACCGTCGGGCAACACATCAAAGGCGCGCACATGGCGGCGCGGCGAGTCATCAATGTACAGGATGGTCTCATCAGGTGAGAACGCCAGACCGTTGGGACGATCGAAGTCATCGATCAGCAGTTCGATGGTTCCGTCCGGCAGAATGCGATACACGCCATTACATGCTTGCTCGCGTTCCTCAGGCGTGATGCCGTAGGGCGGATCAGTAAAATAGATCGTGCCATCCGACTTGACCACGACATCGTTAGGACTATTGAGACGTTTCCGTCCATACCGGTCTGCCAGGGTCACCGGCTCGGCGCCGGGTTCGGCGCGCGAGACGCGCCGACCGCCATGCTCGCAGGCAATGATACGTCCCTGGTGATCGAGCGTGAGACCGTTGGAATGACCGCTTGGTTCACGCCAGATGGATATGCCTTTGGTTGGATGCCAGCGGTATTGACGGTTGGCGGGGATGTCTGAGAAAATCAGGAAACCATCCGGGCTCCAGACTGGACCTTCGGTGAACTCGAAGCCGCCAGCAATCCGTTCTGGATCGCCTGGCTCGATCAGCGCTTTCAGTTTCATTGCAGACGCCGTTTGCTTTCTTGAGAGAAGCGACTCCTTGCATATCGTAGCATGTGCGCCTTGGATTGACAATGCGCCTGAGCGCTTGCACAAATCCGCTATGCCTATTAAACTTGTGTAAATTATGTTCCAAACGACACTGGCAGATGTTCTCTCGTCCACCAGGAACACACGCAGTGACACACTCTGTGAGCGATCCAATCACCGAACTCCAGCAAGAACTCGACATGTTGCGCATTGATCGGGAGCGTGATCAGCGAGCATTCGATGTGCTCCGCACCGTCAGCATCGCCTGCCTGGGAAAACCCAATGCACGCGCCGTCTTCGAAGCCATTCATCGGGCGCTCCAGACAGTTTTCCAGTACGACGCGGCGTACTTTGCCGTCTGCAATCCTGATAATCGGGAAACGTTTCGGGCTGCGTTGCTGGTTGATGAAGAAAACATCGAATACCTGGAACATACGCCGTATGGTCCGCTGACCAGCATTCTGGTGCGGCAGCGTCAACCATTGCTGTTTCACGACCTGTTGCGCGAACGCGATACGCTGACGGTGCAACCCGAGCGATTTGGCAACCGGCAGAAGCACTCACGTTCCTGGATGGGGACGCCGCTGTTGCTCGGCTACGAGACGGTTGGCGTCATTTCCCTCCAAAGTTATCAACCTGGCGTGTATGATCGCGATAGTCTCGATCTGCTGCAACGCATCGGCAACCTGCTGGCGGTGGCGCTGGAGAATGCGGCGCTGGTCGAACAGCAGCGCACGCTGAGCGATGAACTGACGGCACGTGTCACTGCGCGTACGCGCGAACTGGCGACACTGACGGCGCTTGCCGAAGAACTGGCGCTTCAGCGCCCATTGTCCGAACTGCTTGATCGCGCACTGTCGCTCCTGGTGGAGCATCTTGCTATGAGCAGCGGCGCCGTGCGCCTTCTGACTCCCGATGGCACAGAACTGACCCTCGCCGCTGCCTATGGTTTTCCTTCAGAGTATGCAGATCAACTGGCACGCATCCCGGTTGCAGGCAGTCTGATACGCAGTGTCATTGAAGAGCGCCGCCCGCTGGTCATCAATAATGTCGCACAGAGCGATCACTGGCAGCGTATCGGGCTGCACTACCATACGCTGATCGCAGTTCCGCTCCAGATCGGTGACCGAACGCTTGGGTCCTTGCTGCTTGTCGATACTCGTCAGCGCACGATTCAGGATCAGGAGATCGAGTTTGTGCGCGCTGTCGGGCATCAGATCGCCCTTGCCATCGAAAATGCGCAACTGTTCGCCGAGCGCGAACGTCAGGTCGCCGAACTGTCGGCGTTGAGCGACATCAGCCAGGCGACAAGCACCACGCTGGAACTGCGCACGCTCCTGCGCCATATTGCGCGCGCGCTTGCGCGCTTTATGCGCGCAGATGTCTTTTCTGTGGCGGTGTACGATGCTGAACGGGAGGTCATCAGCGATGGATTATCGATTGACGAAGGCGAGGAACACTCCTTCTGGCAGTTTCAACCGCCGCCGCCGGGCTCGTTGACTGCGTGGGTGCTGCGTCACCGGCGCTCCCTGCGGTTCAACGATCTGCGCGAAGAGATCGGGCGTTTCCCGGAGTTGCGACTGCATTCCATCGGCGCGGAGCGCATGGCGTTGTCGTGGCTCGGTATGCCGCTGATCGGTCGCGAGGGGCAGCCAATCGGCGTTCTGACCGTTCAGGCATATTCCCCCCATGCGTTCGATGAGCGCGACGAACGGTTTCTGGCGGCGGTCGCGCGTCAGGTGGCGTTGCACGTGCAGAATGTGATGCTGTTTGCAGCGGAACAGGAAGCGCGACGCACCGCCGATACGCTGCGCGAGGTGGCGCGCGTACTGAGCGCAGCATTCAGTTCGGGCGAGGTGTTGAAGGTGATCCTGCGCGAACTGAAAAAGGTTATTCCATACGACACCGCATCGATTATGCTGCGTGAGGGAAATATTTTGCGCGCCGCCGCCGTCGCGCCGGAGCATATCGCCACCCGGCTGGACGCGATGAATCGCCCGTTAAACGAACCGGGCGCCGCCGTCTGGGTTGTGAAACACAAACAATCGCTCCTGATCGAGGACGTCAACATATCGCACATCTGGGCGCCTAAACCGCGGATCAGCGACATTCAATCATGGATCGGCGTCCCGCTGGTCGTCAAAGGTGAAGTGCTCGGCGTGTTGAACATCGACTCAACCCAAAAAGGGCGCTTTACCCAGCGCGATGTCGAAGTAGCGCAGGTGTTCGCCGACAGCGCCGCCATTGCCATCGAAAACGCCCGTCTGTACGCTGAGTCGATCACGCGGCGCGAACAGGAACTGGAGATTGCCCGCCGCATCCAGGCGAACCTGTTCCCGCGCGAGTTGCCGCGTCGCCAGGGGATTGCGCTGGCGGCGCGCTGCCTGCCCGCTCGTGAGGTTGGCGGCGATTTCTTCGACTGCTTTGCGCTTGGCGAACGCCGCTCGATTGCGGTCATGATCGGCGATGCATCAGGCAAGAGTGTGGCAGGGGCGCTCCTGATGGCGATGGCGCGTTCGGTTGGGCGCGCCGAGGCGTTCGATCACGAAGAGCCGGCACTGGTGCTGCGCGAAACCAATCGCAGTGTCGCGCACGACGTGCCGCGCGGCACGTTCGTGGCGCTCTGCTACGCGACGATCGATCCATCAGGGCGCATGGCAGTGGCGAATGCCGGGCAGTTGACGCCGGTGCTGGTGCATGCGAATGGTGATATTCAGTACCTCTATCCGCCGGGACCGACTCTGCCGCTCGGTATTCAGCCCGATATGGGGTATGAGGCGCTCTCTGTTGATCTTATGCCGGGCGACATCGTGCTGTTCTTTACCGATGGGTTGGTCGAGGCGCACAATGCGGCTGGCGAGTTGTTCGGCTTCGAGCGCCTTGATACAATCCTGGCTGCGTATGCCAGCCTTCCGCCTGATGCGTTGATTGACCGTATCATTAGTGAGGTGATAGCATTCATAGGGACCGCAGCGCAGCACGACGATATCACGCTGGTCGTGGCGCAGTTCGGCAGGGATTAGTCGTTGCCTGCAAGACGGGGTCAACCGTTGTACACGATCCCGCCGCCGCGCATGTACTGATCGAGCACATCAACGGCTTCGACGCGCAGCACCTGACGAACGACCGTGATGCCGCGCCGTTCCAGGTAGGCATACGACTCGGGAAAGACAGGTCCTTCATCGAACCCGACGCACTCGGCGTCATCGCGCGTCGCGCCGCAGACCAGGCGCTGCACGCCACTCCAGAGGGTCGCGCCAAGGCACATAGCGCACGGTTCACACGAGGTCACCAGTTCATACGATGCGTCGGCGGCACGCAGCGTGTATGATCCCACACTCGCCTGAGCAAACATCAGCGCCATCACTTCGGCGTGAAGCACGGCATTGTTCAACCGCGTGACGCTGTTGACCCCGGCGGCAACCAGTATGCCGTCGTTCGATCGGAACACGGCAGCAGCAAAGGGACCGCCCGTGCCACGCGCAATGTTCTCGCGCGCCAGGTCGATAACGAACTGCATACGGTTTTCATCGCTCTGATGCTGGATCGGCGTTGCCAGTCGCTCGCTCAGCCAGTCGGGAAGCGTAATCGTTAACATACGGATAATGTCTGAGTTCATAGCAGAGAGTATTATACGCGCTCTTAGGGGGCGAAGGTGACGGTCACACAGGACGAGCAGGATAGAAGAGCGCCGTCAACGATCCTGGCGATGTGGACATGCGGACAATGCGACCATCTCTCTATCTGGATGAAGAGTCTTTGCGCCTTTGGGCGAGATTCGTTGAAGGGTATTGGTTCTGCATGCCGACAGGTCAGGGAACACCCGCCTGAAACGCCAGCAGGACGAAAATGACAATCAGCGCAGCCGCAGCCACGATGCGCAGTGAGTCGGCGATGCGGCGGAGACGAGCGGCGCGTGCCGCCAGTGGATCGGCTTCGTCCCACAGGCGAGCAGCGTTTGCCTGGATGAAAGCGTGGGCGTATCCGACGTGGCGCAGGCGGTACTCGCGCCATTCCGGCTCGAAGCGGCGGGTCTGCCGATCACCGAAATCGAATGCCGCCGTAATCGATGTCGGCGGCAGCGTGACACTGGCGCGCCATCCATTCACCGCCTGCACCACGAACCAACCGGCGAACACGGCGCAGCCCGCCGCGATCGAAGCGGCAAAGGTCAGTGTAGGGCGCCATCCGCTGGCAATCTCGTTCCAGATGAACACAAGGAAGACCAGCGCCGCAACGAGCGCGACGAGCGCGACAACGCCATACATGGCAGCCGTTGTGCGTAACGGAGAGGGCGGCAATTCAGTCGCCGCACGTTCCGCCATATGACGGGCGGCGCATGCGGTGCAAAATGGGACATTGATCGACGCCACGTGAAACGTCGTCACACCACGCGCCGCATCGGTGATGATACCGCGGCGGCGGCGTTCACGCGCAAAGACGCGCTCGACCCGCAACATCACGCTTGCTGCACCGCCGCAGGCAGGGCAACGCGGCGGAAGCGTAATGTCGCGCAACCGCCCACGCACCCTGACAATCGCGGCATGCTCTGCGTCCATCATACCGGCGCCCGAATCAACCGCAACCGCCGCCGCACCTGCGATTGGCGATGGTAGCGGATTCCCAGTTCGTAATACCCGATCAGTTGATCCATCGTCGCCTGCCAGCGACGGCTCCGCGCATGCTCAAGCGCCCCCTGGCGCAGCCGCACGTGCAGTTCCGGCGAATCGCGCAACAACCGCACCCGCTCCCGTAGCTGCGATGGATCGTCTGGATCGTAGACCAATGCATTAAAGCCATCACGGAGTGTATCGACCAGTCCGCCGGTCAGCGAACCGACGACCGGCAACCCGCATGCCATCGCCTCGAGTGGCGCCATACCAAATGTTTCGCTGGTTGAAGGAAAGACCAGCACATCCGCCGATGCATACGCCGCCGCCACATCGTCACCGCGCAGATAGCCGGTAAAGATTGTCCCGGTGCCAGCAAAGTATGACCGCATCTGGTCCAGTTCTGGTCCGCCGCCGACAAGCGCCAGGCGTACACCCTCCAGCCCGCAGATTGTATTGCGCAGCAGATGGACATTTTTCTCGCGCGTAATCCGCCCGACGTATACCGCCAGGAAATCATCGGGATGCCCGCCGCTGAGTCGCTCACGCATCGCAGCACTGCGCAGATCGGGGCGAAACCGTTCCGTATCGACGCCACGATGCCACCAGCGCACCCGCCGATACCCGCGTTCGCGCACCTGTTGCAGCATTGCGCTCGAAGGAACCAGATTCAGATCGGCAAAATTGTGGCCGGTGCGGAAAAGCCACCATGCGATCGGCACGCCCCAGGCGCCGACATAGTGCGTCGTGTAGCTGGTGATGTCCATATGCGCTGAGGCGATCAGTGGCAGGTTGAACGCCTTCGCCAGTGTGATACCGGTGGGACCGAGGAACGCCGGGTTGACGACATGCACAACGTTAGGCTGAAATGCGCGGAGTTCGCGCACGATTTTGCCGCTCGGCAGGTTGATCCGCAGTTCGGGGTAGAGCCAGAAGCGTGGTCCGCCGGTGGGCACCAGGCGATGACCGGCGTAGGTATCGGGCATATCGGGCGGTCCGAACAGGACGACGTCGTGACCCTTGTCGCGCAGATGTTGCAGCGCGAGGCACAGAACCGAGACCACGCCATCGATCTTGGGCAGGAAGGTCTCAGTAAAAATGGCAATCCGCATAAAAGCATCCCGCTGCAATGAGGCTTACACGGATTATACCATTTTTCACAGGCGCAATGACAGCGCTTCTTGCGGCGAGCGGCAGATGATAATGTCAGAAAGCGTCACATCCAGTGACACGAGTGTTGATGCAACTGCCGGTGTAATGCCGCTGACAGCAACCTGAGACCCGATCAACTGTAGCGCCTGCGCGACCTGGATCAAACTATGCGCAACCGATGTATCAACCTGCGCCACGCCAGCAATGTCGATGATCACGAGACGTATCCGTTGGCGTGCCGCTGTCTCCAGCAGACGTTTGTTCAGCGCCTGTGCGCGGCGCGTATCGAGATGACCGATCACCGGCGCCAGCAGGACGCCATCGGCAACGTTGATCGCAGGAGTTTCCAGATCTGATACCAGCTGGAGCAATTGCTCCTGTTCGGCATTGCGCTGTTCCAGTTCACCAGCGCGCTGCTGCGCCAGCGCCAGCGCCTCCGTCGCGCGCGCCCGCTCCTCCTCGGCAACTCGACGCGCTTCCTCCAGACGCTGCGCATTGTCCACTGCCAATCGACTGAGCGCCATGCCACCGGCAAGCACCCAGTACGCGACCAGGTTGGGGATACGGGTATAGACGCCGCTCCACTCGCCACGCGCGAGCATAACCACGAGAAAGAGCGTTGCATTGAGCAACAGCCAGCGCGGACCGGTGAGCACCAGCGCAATGACCATCGGCGCTGCATGCAACAGATCCATCTGCTGCGAAACGTATGGCTCGTCGATAAATATGGCAATCGCCAGTGCGATGGCCACTACCAGCGCATGGCGCGCATACTCCCACCCCTGTCTGTACGCAATCAATAACCCCCCGGCGCAGAGAGCGCCAACGGCGAACCCGATGCGCACGTTCAGACTGATATCGCGCATAAGCGCGTCAGCCAGCACCACAAGAGCGCCCGTCAGGATGAGGACAAACAAGAATGTGTTGATCTGGCGTTGCGTCCAGCCCATGGTTTGATCGCAGTCGTCTTTTGTCTGATGTTCCGTATCGATTATATACGAAATCTCGACATCCGGTCAGTGTTCACATTTCTCCTGGGAGCGAGGGCGGGACGCCCTCGCTCCCAGGCGCGTGTGTTCCCCCAGGTGTGAACCGTGACCCACCCGGCTTGCCCCCAGGGTTCACACGTTGGATGTCCTGCATACACACGGGGACCATAGCAGTTCCCATGGTACAATGATATGAGTTTCGCCATTTTATCCGGAGATCTATGGGTGTCCACGCAGCGCACGATCCTGATCACCGCCGGGCTGATGCTCAGCCTGTTTCTCGCATCGATGGAATCGACGGTTGTCAGCACCGGCATGCCAACGATCGTCAGCCAGCTGGGGGGTCTCGAAAGCTATAGTTGGGTGTTCACCGCTTTCATGCTCGCCTCCACAACGATGGTTCCCCTGTATGGGAAACTCTCCGATCTGTTCGGACGCCGACCAGTGTTTCTGGCGGCGATGGCAATCTTTCTGATCGGGTCGGTGCTGTGCGGTCTGGCGGTCACGATGCCGCAGTTGATCGCCTTTCGCACGATCCAGGGCGTTGGAGCGGGCGGATTGTTGCCGCTGGTGTTCATTATCATTGGCGACCTGTTCTCACTGGAGCAGCGCGCTCGATTGCAAGGGCTGTTTTCGGGAGTGTGGGGCGTATCGTCGATCATTGGACCGCTGCTGGGCGGGTTTATTGTTGATCAGGCATCGTGGCAGTGGATTTTCTGGATCAATATCATCCCAGGACTGATCGCAACCGCAATCGTCTGGTTCGCCTGGATTGATCGCGCGCGCGCCCACGACGCGCCAAAACGTTCGATTGATTATGCCGGGGCCGTGCTGCTGACCACCGGGGCGGTTGCGCTGCTCTTGAGCCTGACCGACCTGAGCGCGTCGTGGGCGCTGCCGACGATGATCGGCGCCCTGGCGATGTTCGGTGCGCTGGTGTGGGTCGAACGACACGCGAGTGATCCGGTGCTGCCGATCGGACTGTTCCGTGACCGGATGTTCCTGGTTGCCTGCGGTCACGGCATCCTCGCTGGCTGCGCCGTGTTTGGCGGCGCGACATTCGTGCCCCTGTATGTGCAGGGAGTGCTGGGCACAAGCGCAACCGAGGCGGGAGCGGCGCTCATGCCGATGCTGTTGGCGTGGGTCTTTTCCAGCATCATCGGGACGCGCATGCTACTGCGCGTGGGATACCGCACCGTTGCGCTTGCAGGGATGGTGGCGCTGGTCATCGGATCGTTTCCGCTCATATTCGTGGATACGCAGACCAACCGATTGCTATTGATGATGTGTCTGGGGTTGATGGGGTTTGGTATGGGGTTTTCAATCCCGGCTTTCCTGATCGCAGTTCAGAGCACAGTCGAACGGAGTAAACTGGGCACGGCCACCTCGACCCTTCAGTTCAGCCGGAGTATCGGTGGCGCGTTTGGCATTGGCATTATGGGAGCGATCCTCACCACCGTAGTGGTCACGCACCTGATCGCTGCCGGTCTCGACGCCTCCACCTCGCTCAACAGCCTGATCGATCCGCTGGGGAGCAATGGCGCGGTGAACGAGACGTTGCGCGATGCTTTGGGCGCCGGTATTCGCGGAGTGTTCATTGTAGCGTTCATTGCATCCGCGCTGGGGCTGCTGGTGACGCTCCTCGCACCGCGCGGGTTGATCGCGGAGGCTGTCGTCGAGCGCAGGCGCGACGAAGGGGTGACGCAACCGGCAGTCGAGCAGCGGTAGATGATGGGCAAGAGGCGAGGGGCGCGAGGGGATGAGGCGAGGGGCGAGGGGCGAGGGGCGAGAGGGGATCAGGCGAGAGGCGAGAG